>Ga0247609_10002110_pt1 | contig 21766 bp, 18 predicted proteins | sample 172DNAGHGlowgp2_FD_193487 | JGI IMG/M metagenome (GOLD analysis project Ga0247609, IMG submission 193487) | Sheep rumen microbial communities from Palmerston North, Manawatu-Wanganui, New Zealand - 1728 DNA GHGlow gp2 | ecosystem: Host-associated > Mammals > Digestive system > Stomach > Rumen ...
TTCAGTTCGGGCGCGAGAGCTTTAACGGTGAGTTCAAAGCGAACTTGGTCATTGCCCTTGCCGGTCGCGCCATGCGCCACAGCGTCGCAACCTTCAGCAAGCGCAATTTCAACGAGTTTCTTAGCGATAATCGGGCGAGCAAAAGACGTGCCGAGCAAATATTTTTCTTCGTAAGTCGCGCCGGCTTTGAGCGTCGGGAAGATATATTTTTCGATAAATTCTTTGGTGAGGTCGGCGATAAAAACTTTCGACGCGCCCGACTTCAAAGCTTTATCGTGGACAACGTTAAGCTCGTCGCCCTGCCCAACGTCCGCGCAGACCGCTACGACTTCGCAACCGTAATTTTCTTTGAGCCACGGAATGATAACCGAAGTATCAAGCCCGCCCGAATAGGCAAGCGCAACTTTTTTAACAGAATTTTTCATGTGAATATCTCCTCCAAAAATTTTTTGCCTATAAGCAAAATTATTTTAGCGTTGCGCTAAGTGCTTGTCAATTTTAGCGTTGACAGAAAAGCCGCCGTTAATTATGATTTAGCGATTGAAAGCATGACAATAGAAGCTAGCGTAGCGCAGCGGAGCGTATGAACGCGGCGAGCCGCTTTAAAAGCGGCGGAACAGTTAGAGCGCGACGAATCTGTTCGAGTAATTGAACGTTAAATCGCGTCCACTGGATGCAACGTCACGTTGCCGCGTCCGCTGTTTGCTACTTTTCAAAAGTAGGGAGGTAATTTATTTTGGAAACATTAACAGGAATGGAGCGAACGAATAATTGCGGCGAACTTCGCATTTCGGACGTTGGCAAAGAAGTTAAATTGGCGGGCTGGGTTTCGCGTCGTCGCGACCACGGCGGCTTAATTTTCGTAGATATGCGCGACAGGAGCGGGCTTGTTCAAGTTGTCTTCGACGGTTCAACGCAAGGGCTTGACTTCGCGAAGGCTGAAACTCTCCGCAACGAATTTGTTTTGGGCGTGCGCGGCAAAGTTCGTGCGCGTTCTGAAGATACAATCAATCCGAAAATGGCGACCGGCGAAATTGAAATTCTGGTTGAAGAATTGCGGATTTTAAACAAGGCGAAGACTCCGCCTTTCTACATTCAAGACGGCGTCGACGTTGATGAAATGGTTCGCCTGCGCTATCGCTATTTGGATTTGCGCCGTCCCGAAATGCAGAAAAATATTATTCTGCGCCACCGCGTGACAAAGATTATGCGCGACTACTTAGACGAACAAGGCTTTTTGGAAATTGAAACGCCAATGCTTTGCCGCTCAACGCCCGAAGGCGCGAGAGATTTTTTGGTTCCGAGCAGATTAAATCCGGGACAATTCTACGCGCTTCCGCAGTCGCCGCAAATTTTTAAACAACTGCTTATGGTGTCGGGCTTTGAAAAATATTTCCAGATTGTGCGCTGTTTCCGCGACGAAGATTTACGCGCCGACCGCCAGCCCGAATTTACACAGCTTGACATTGAAACTTCTTTCCTTAATCAAGACCAAATTTTGACGATTATGGAAGGGCTTGTTAAAAGAATTTTCGAGACGACGCTTGATGTTAAAGTCGAGACGCCGTTTCTGCGTATGAGTTGGGAAGAGGCAATGCGCCGTTTCGGTTCCGATAAGCCCGATTTAAGATTTGGTATGGAACTGCAGGACATTTCGGAATATGTCAAGGGTTCGGATTTCAAGGTATTTAACAGCGTGCTTGAACACGGCGGGCAAGTCAAAGTTATTCGCGTCGACGATTACGCAAACATTCCGCGCAGAGAACTTGACGGGCTTGTCGAGTATGTCAAGATTTACGGCGCGAAGGGTTTGGCGTGGATTCAGTACAGCGAAGAGGGCGTTAAGTCTCCGTTCAAGAAATTTTACAGCGATGAAACTTTCGAGCAGATTAAGCAGGCGACCGGTTGCAAGACGGGCGATTTACTTCTTGTCGTGGGCGATAAGGCGTCGGTTGTCGCGCAGGCTTTAGGGGAATTGCGTTTGGAAATGGCGCGGCGCAGAAATTTAATCGACGCCGATAAACTTTGTTTCCTGTGGATTGTAGATTTCCCGATGTTTGAATACGTCGAAGAAGATAAACGCTATAAGGCAATGCACCATCCGTTCACGTCGCCGCGAGAGGAAGATATAGAACTTTTGCTGACCGACCCCGAAAAAGTTAAGGCGAATGCTTACGACATAGTTTTAAACGGCGTCGAGGTTGGCGGCGGTAGCTTGAGGATTTATCGTCGTGACGTGCAAGAAAAAGTTTTCGAGGCAATCGGCTTGACGCCTGAAGAAGCTTACGCGAAGTTCGGATTTTTAATGGACGCTTTCGAGTTCGGCACGCCTCCGCACGGCGGCATTGCCTTTGGTCTGGATAGATTGATTATGCTTATGGCGAAACGAAAATCAATCCGCGACGTAATTGCCTTCCCGAAGACGCAAAGCGCGATTGACCCGATGAGCCACGCGCCCAGCGAAGTCGACGATAAGCAACTGCGCGAACTGTCAATCCGGACAGCCGTAAAGAAAAAATAATTTATACCTTTGCAATAAAAAATTCCCCCGCGACTTTGCAGGGGATTTTTTGTTGATAAAAATTTCATTGGCTCTTAAGCGCGATAAGGGCGGCAATACGTCCGGTGCGGTCGAGATTTTTTTTCTGCGCGGCGCGATAGGAAAAATACCAAGAACTTTCGCAACAAGTGCACTTGCCCGCCACGTCGATATTTTCTTCGGGCACGCCGACTTCCAACAGCTGAAGAACATTCGCCCGCCACAAGTCAAGATAAATTTTCCCGTCGCGCTGAATCAAAAGTTCGGAATAATTATCGGGGAAAGCCGCCTTGCATTTGTCAACGACTTCGCCGCCGATTTCATAACAGCACGCCCCGATTGACGGCGCAATTCCAATCAGACAATCTTTAGCCCACGTCCCGAATTCGTCACGCATTCTAAGAAAAGTTTTCGCGGCGATTTTTTTAAGTGTGCCCTTCCAACCGCCATGAGCCAACCCGACCGCGCAGTTTTCAACGTCGACAAAAAAAATCGGAACGCAATCGGCAAAGCAAAGCATAAGCGGCAATTCGGGCGTGTTAGTGATAAGCGCGTCAGTTTCGGGGATTGAATCGGCGTAGTTATTACAGCCGCAACCGCGATAATTTTCATCGATGCGGAAAATATTTTCGCCGTGAACTTGATTAGGCGTTACAATGTCGGCAAGCGAAAAGCCCAGCGATTGAACAAATTTTTTCCTGTTGGCAAGAACGTCAGCAGGTTCGTCGCCGACGTGAAGCGCGAGATTTAAACTGTCAAAGGGCGGCTTACTCACTCCGCCAAGTCGCGTCGAGACAGCATGAATCACCATATCGGCAGGGAACGTTGAAAATTTCCCGTGCCAAAGATTATTTTCCGTGCGTTTCAAAAAGTAGCTCATAAAAATTCCTCCTGCTATGGAAGTTCGGGTAAATTCCGCGCAACCGCCGAATTGTGAACGATTTCTTCTATCCTCTGGTCAAAAACTAATTCTTGCTTGTGCAAACTCGCTGCCGTGTCTAAATCCGCCGCGCTGTTCTCCGTTATCCCTTTGATGTACGACTGCCACGCCAAAATTGTTACCCGCGTCGACTCTTGACGAAGGCTCGCTAAAAATTGTGCGCCCTGCGGTATCGGCACTTGGTCTAATTCGGCTTGCCGCTCCTCTAGCGACGGGATAATTGTATTGGTGATATAGCTTGAGACTTCGGCGCGTTGATTTGTCGTCATAATGCCATAGGGCGAACGTTGCATCGTTATAAAAGTACTTTGCTCTGATTCAAAAATATTGTTATAGCGGTAGACAATTTCCGCTGTGTTGTCAATGTATTCCGCTAAGTTCTGGCGCAGAATCGGCGACACCGCGTCGAGATAGCCGCGATAATTATCGACGCTAACAATTTTCCAATCACTGCCGCCGAAATTCAAACTAAAGCCAGGGAACTTTATCTTGCGCCCGAAAATTTCAAAGTCCTTGCCGCCAATATTAAAGCTGTCATTCGCCAAATCCTTCAGCGTAACTTTAAGCGTGAACGGCACCTGCGTATATTCTTCGACGACGCTAAAAGTTGCGGTCGCCTCTTCGTCATGAATTTCGACGCTTTCAAGGTCAATCAGCGACGTGTGACGAATCAAACTGCGGTCAAGCAAAATGTCGTAGTCAATGCCCAGTTGCCGCCCCTTTAAAATGCCGCCTGGCAAAGTCCATTCGCCCGTATCAAGGTAGGTGTTGATAACTTTAACTGCGCCGTTGCACATTTGCCGACGAATCAGCACGTAGAAATTTTCAAAAAGAGTGCGCTCGCGGTCGCTAAGTTGCGTATCGTATTTAAAAAGGTCGCTCGTCAAATCGTCGTAAGCTTTAGTCGTTATCAAATTTAAATCGACGTGGCGGCGAAAAGTATTCGCGTCGCCCGCCTTGTACGCCGTAACCATTTCGCGCATTGCGTATTCGGGCGTTTTGGTGTAAATCGCGAAGTAGAAAAAAATTGCGCCGAATATCAGCAGGACAATTCCCAAAGCAAATAATCTTTCGCGTTCGCGCCTCCTGCGCCTTTCGTTTAATCGTCTCCTCCAAGTATAATCGTCCATTTCTAACCTCTAAAAATTTTGCGAAGTGCGACAAGCTCTTCATAATCTGCGGCGTCGCAATGGAGCGGCGTCACGGAGACAAAACCATTTTCCGCCGCGTAAATGTCGGTGCCTTCGCTTGAATCAATGTCGCAAATCGTCCCGCCGATACGAAAATAAGCGCGTCCTTTGTCGTCAGTACGGCTCGCGAAAGCGTTAATGTAATCGCGTTGTCCAAGTCGCGTGCTCATGAATTCTGCCTTATCTGCGCGGAATTTTTTAGGGAAATTTAGATTGTGCAGGAAAGGTTCATGTTTAATGCTTAAAATTTTTTCGAGATAAGTGACGGTCGAACTTGCCGCCGCGTCAAAGGGAATCACAGAATTTTTATCGCGAGAAACTGCCAGCGACGGAATAGAATGCAGAAAACCTTCCAGAGCCGCGCCGACCGTGCCGGAGTAAAGAACATCGGTTGCAAGGTTCGCGCCGTCATTTATGCCAGAAATTATCGCGTCGAATTTTTTATCGCTCATGCCTTCCAGATAAATTTTAACGCAATCAGTTGGCGTGCCGTCGAAAGTCCACGCTTCGCAGTCGGGGTTGTCAAAGCGTTTATATTCAATATCGCGCATGAAGGTTAGCGCGTGCGCCATACCGCTTTGCTGATTGAGTGGCGCAGCGATTGTCACTTCATGGGCGTGGGATTTAAAAGCGTTGGCGAGTGCCCAAAGCCCCGCGCCTTGTATCCCGTCATCATTCGTCAATAAAATTCTCAAATTATCATTCCTCATTCCTAATTGATTTTACGCCGCTTTGATAAAAAATTTCTGCTGTGATAAACTGTGGAAAATTTTAGGAGGCGGCGACTTATGAAAAAATTTTTATCAGTGGTTGCACTTTTTCTAACGTCAATGAATATCGCCAGTGCTGAAGAAACTTTCGAGAATGCCAACGAAATTCAGTTTGAATACCTTGACGGCGGCGCGTTCAGTCAACGCAACGTCGACAATTACAACGTCCATTATTTCGAGAAGGTTACCGACAACGGCGTTATAAGTTATTGGCGCGGGCTGACGTTTACGCGGGCACTTGGTTACACAAATCCGCGCAAAGATGGCGGCGTTCATCACGACAGTCAAGGCGTCGGATTGGGGGCGGCGTTTATGTTGCGCTATGATAAAAAAGTTTCGGGCAAGTTTCACGCTGGCGCAGATTTTACCGGCAGTTTCATGCTTTACAACAAAGCCCACCCCTACGACGGACGCGCTTACGGATTTTTATGGCGACTGGGACCGCGCTTGACGTGGCAATTTCGCGACACTGATTCTTTTAGCGTCGGATATTCGATTAGTCACTTTTCAAACGGCTTGCGCAAACACAATCCCGGCTACAACACGCTTGGTTTTTCTATTGGATACACTCACCACTTTTGAAAAGTGGACAAACAGCGGACGCGGCAACGTGACGTTGCATCCAGTTGACGCGATTTAACGTTCAATTACTCGAACAGATTCGTCGCGCTCTAACTGTTTCGCCGCTTTTAAAGCGGTTCGCCGCGCCGGAACGCTCCGTTGCACTTCGCTAGTTGCGTAAAAATTTCTAAATACCAAATAACGCGTCGGCAAATTCTTTAGCATTGAACGGGCGCAAATCGTCAAGCCGCTCACCGACTCCGACCCATTTAACCGGAATATTTAACTGCTCCTTTATCCCGATAATCATTCCGCCCTTAGCCGTGCCGTCAAGTTTCGTCAGGACAATTCCGGTTATGCCCGCTGTCTGCGAAAACAATTCCGCTTGTCGCAAAGCATTCTGTCCGGTCGTGGCGTCGAGAACTAATAAAACTTCATGTGGCGCACCGTGAATCCCTTTGCCGAGTATCCGATTAATTTTCTTTAGCTCTTCCATAAGATTGAATTTATTTTGTAAACGTCCGGCGGTGTCGACAAGTAGCACGTCCATTTTCTGCGCGACGGCACTTCTTGCGGCGTCTAGTGCAACGCTTGACGGGTTAGAGCCTTCAGAATGCTTGACGAAAGCCGCGCCGGTTCTCTCCGCCCAAATCTCAAGTTGGTCAATCGCGCCTGCACGGAAAGTATCTGCCGCCGCCATCATAACTTTTTTGCCTTGCGCCTTATAATACGCGCCGAGTTTGCCAATAGTGGTCGTCTTGCCCGCGCCGTTGACGCCTATCATCAAAATTACTCGCGGCGGCTCGACGTAATTGGAACCGCCTTCTTCCTCCGTGAGTATGTCGCGAATTTGATTAGACAAAAAATTTTTCACGTCGGCGGGCGAAGTTATTTCAGCTTTGCGAACGCCCTTGCGCAAGCCTTCAATCAATTTTTCAGTCGTCGCCATTCCAACATCGGAAGTTATCAAAGTTTCTTCCAGCTCGTCTAAAAGTTCGTCGTCAATTTTTGTTGAGCCGTGAAGTAATTCGTCAATCTTGTCAATGAATTTCTCGCGGGTTTTAGTCAAGCCCGCTTTCAGTCTGTCGAAAAATCCCATATTAAAACCTCCTTACAAATATTTTAGCAGATTGTAATTCACTACTGCAAGGAGTTAATCCTTTTCGCGTGGCATAGCAATTCTAATCGCGTCGCGAAGACTTTCGGCGGGCAGAAGATTAGCCTTCGCCGCGGAGCTAAGTTTTGAGACTTCAGCAAAATTTTTCTTAGGCAAAACAATATTTGTAAAGCCCATGCGAATTGATTCGTCGACGCGCTGACGGGCTTTGCTGACGGCTCGGACTTCGCCGCTTAATCCGACTTCGCCAAAGATAACGCATTGCGGCAAAAGTTTTCTGTTCGCAAAACTCGACGCCAACGCAATCGCAATCGGCAAATCGGTCGCCGGCTCGTCAATTTTTATTCCGCCCGCCGTCTTAACGTAAACGTCGCAAGCCCCAATGCTCAAATGCAATCGCTTTTCCAAAACCGCCAGCAAAAGTTGAATCCGCTTTATGTCGACTGAATCTGAAGTTCTGCGCGGCGGCATAAACGGCGTTGGCGCAACTAGTGCTTGCACTTCGACAAGTAGCGGGCGCGTCCCTTCGACCGTCGGGACGATTACACTTCCTATATCGTCGGCGCGTTCCGGCAAAAATAATTTCGATGCGTCGGGAACATCTGCAAGCCCTGTGTCGCGCATTTCAAATAATCCAATTTCGCTCGTCGCGCCAAAGCGATTTTTTATCGCCCGCAAAACTCTAAAATCTGCGTTGCGTTCGCCCTCGAAAAATAATACCGTGTCAACGATATGTTCTAAAACGCGCGGTCCTGCTAAGCTCCCGTCCTTTGTCACGTGCCCGATTATAAATGTCGTGACGGCTGAACTTTTCGCAAGCCGCATCAAGCCCGCTGAACATTCCCGCACTTGCGACACGGAGCCGGGCGCGCTTTCTATGTCCGATTTGTAAATCGTCTGGATTGAATCAACTATCAAAAGTTCCGGCGCAACTTTCTCGACGTGCTGAATTATCCGCTCAAAATTATTTTCCGCGCAAATGAAAAGTTCGTCGGCTAAGGCGTTCAAACGTTCGGCACGCATTCTTATTTGCCGCGAACTTTCTTCGCCCGTCACGTACAAAACTCTTTTGCCGCCACGCGCCACATTTGCGCAAACCGCCAAAGTTAAACTAGACTTGCCGACGCCAGGGTCGCCCGCAATCAGAATTATTGAACCAGGAATCAAGCCGCCGCCTAAAACCCTGTCCAATTCTCCCGAACCCGTCATGAAGCGCGGCAACTCTTCCATATCAACTTCCGCAATCCTGCGCGGCGTCTCAAAAGCAGTCGTCAAAGCGCGGGGATTTTTTATTTCAGCGGCGGAAATTTCTTCCTCAACTAAAGTATTCCAATTCCCGCAAGCAGGGCACTTGCCGAGCCATTTAGCCGACTCCGCGCCGCATTCTTGACAGACGTATTTAATTTTTTTCTTCGCCATAATCTTCAACCTCCGCCATTAAAATTTATTGGCAACGAATTTTTTCCTGCATTGAAGGATTTTTTTTACGGCGGCAGAATTGCCAATGCAAAAAATTTTGAAGGAGCAGTTCTCAATGATAAGAAAAATTGCCACGCTGTTGACGGCTACAATATTTTTCGTAAGCGCACAAAGTTTAGCCTTTGCAGAAGAAAATCCCGACGTTGAATTATTCGACGAACCGTTTAGCGAATCGACGCCGGAAGGACTTCAGCCCGATGAAAAACTCCCGACGCTCGACCCGTCATATCACGACTTGCCGACCTACGAAGACGGCGAAGAGCCGCCGCAAACTGTCGACACGCCGCCGCCCGTCGAAGAAGTCGAAGGCTTAGAATTTTTGGTTTATCATCAAGATGACGTTATGGCGTTCGCGGTAATCGCCGACCACGAGAAATATAAATTGGAACCCGTGTTGGCTCGCGGACGTGTTCCAGGGCGGGCGACCGTTTCGCAAATGAACGCGCCCGACGCAATCGCCACGATTAACGCTAGTTATTTTGGCGTCAGCGGCGTCATTTACGGCAACACCAAAATTGACGGAATGACAGTCGGCACAACTTATTTCACGCGCTCGGCGATTGGAATCAATGCGGACGGCTCAACAATTTTCGGGCGGCAAATTTATCGTGGCGTCCTGCAATTCAACGGCGAGGAAGTTATCATTAATGGCGTCAACTGCGAGCGCGATAAAAATAGCGTCGTCGTCTATAACGCTTGGAACGGCATAACGACCGGCACGAATAATTTAGGCGTCGAACTGGTCGTTAGGGACGGCTTCGTTGAGAAAATTTTTTGGGGCAAGGGCAGTAACACAATTCCTGTCGACGGCTATGTTATCAGCGCACAAGGAGAAGCCGCCGAAAATTTCAAGGGCATTTACGAAGGCGACGCAATGATTTTTGAGGAAGATTATATCAACGTCGAACTCGGCGACGATTTTAATCAAGCGGTTCACATAATCGGCGCGGGACCAACTTTGGTCAAAGAAGGCGAAGTTCACGTAACGGCGGAGGCTGAACAATTCCCCGCAGATATTCGCGTTGGTCGTGCTCCGCGCTCGGCGGTCGGAATCACTCAATACGGCGATTATATTTTCGCAGTCGTGGACGGACGGCAAGCTCACAGCAAAGGTTGCACGCTGATTGAATGGGCGCAGATTCTAAAAGATGTTTTCGGCGCAGTCGAGGCAATTAATCTGGACGGCGGCGGCTCCACAGAATTATTTTTCAAAGGTAGTCTGGTAAATAAGCCCAGTGACGGTCACGAACGATTAATCGGCGACGCTTTGACTATTCTGCGAAAATAATCCCGCGCAATCAATAACCTTGACGATAACTGGAAAATAATTTATTATGGCTTTGATTAACCTTTGATTAAAAACTTCTTGAATGGAGTTGAAAATTTTGCGAAGATTTTTATCGAAAGTATTTTTGGGAATCATGCTGATAATTTTTGCGCTGACTGATACGGCGCAGGCAATGCCCGAAATTTTCCCGCTCGACCAGCTAAAAAGCGGCATGGACGGCAAAGCTTATACAGTCGTTGACGGCTCCGGCAAGATTGAGCAATTCAACGTTCACATTGTCGGCGTAACAGACGACGGCAAAGGCTCTAAGCGCATGATTATGGCGGAAGCGTCCGGCGACGTTATCCGGCGCACAGGCGGAATTTTGCAGGGCATGAGCGGCAGTCCCATTTACATTGACGGAAAATTAGTCGGGGCACTCGCCGCCACGCTTAAAGAAATGAATCCTTATACATTTTTCATAACCCCGATTGAAGATATGCTAGAAATGTGGACTTTGCCCGACCCAAAGGCGCAAGTAAATCATTTCAAAATTGCTAAGGCTGAAGAAGTCACAGAAGAAGAAAATAAATCCGAAGAAATCACCGAACCTAAAGAAGAATCAATCGAAGACGAAATTTTTCCCGAAGGGGAATCACTTGAGGACATGGGCGCATTTTATATCAGCGGCTTTAATTCCGACGGCGCAAGATTTTTGCGTCAAATTTTGGGCTTGAAAAATTTGCAAGCCGCTCCCGCCTCCACCGTTGAACGCGGTCTTAAATTTGACGCAACGCTTGAGCCTGGCTCGGCTTTGGGCGTCGCGATTATCTACGGCGATTTTTCACTTGGCGCAACCGGTACTGTTACCGCCGTCGAAGGCAAGAAAATTTTAGCATTCGGACATTCATTCACGCACGCGGGCAACGTCAATTATTTTATGACGGACGCCTCTGTTATCGGTTCGATTAGCGGCGCGAATTCTACCGGCATCAAGCTCGCGGGCATTGGGCATATCATCGGGCGCGTCAATCAAGACCGCGAATCGGGCGTAGCAGGTGTCCTCGGAACTTTCCCTGCCGTCGTGCCCGTCACCGTCACCATTAAAGATACTTCCCTGAACAAAGAGGAAACTTACAACGCAACTATCGCCTACAATGAAAATCTCGTTCCAAAGCTTAGCGCGTCGATTGCTTATACCGCGCTTAGCAAAATGGCTGATAGTCTGGCGGAAAGCACTGTTGATATTGACTTCAACATTAAAACTGATTCGATTGCAAGCGGCGAAATTTCCCGCAAGAATATGTTCTATAACGCCTCAGACGTCGGTCAAGTCGCCGTCCTTGAACTCATGCAAGCTCTTAATCTCGTTTGCTCCAATACCAAACAGGAATCAAATATTTTCGGCGTCGACGTGAATATTTCTTTTGAAACTGAACGGCGCACCGCGTCAATCGTCTCCATATCCCCCGACAAGAAAAAAGTTAAGCCCGGCGAGACTGTCAACTTGACTGTCGAGTTGCAACCCTATCGCAAGCCCACTGAAAAAGTTATCGTCCCCTATACCGTGCCTTTGACCGCACGGCAAGGAAATTTATCTTTGGAAATTCACGGCGGCGCACTCGTTCCCGTAGCGCAAGCCCTTTCAAATGCAACGGGCATTGTCACTGCTGATTCAAATAGGAGCTACGAAGAAAAGATAAACGACTTTTTGAAGACGGGCAAAAATAATCAGCTTGTCGTAGAAATTGGCGCGTCGAATGAAGCTAAGACCGATAAGGAAATTCGCAAGGAAATCGAACAAGCTAAAAGGGTACAGGCTCGGCTGAAGAAAGAAGGCAAAGTTCCCCAGAAAGTCGACAACAAGGTTGACACGAATTATATAATTGATAACGTTATGCGCACAACTCTCAGCGTTGAGAAAGTTTAAGGCGGGAGGATTGAGATTTTGGAGAGATTGATAATAAGGGGCGGCAAGCGATTGAGCGGCACCGTTAAAATTAGCGGCGCGAAAAATGCAGTGCTTCCGGTCATCGCGGCGACGCTCCTTGGACAAGATAAAGAAACTTGTTTGGACGAAGTGCCTAACCTTGATGACGTTCGCACAATCAGCGAAGTTTTGCGCACGCTCGGCGTCAAGGTTCGTCACGACCTTGATAAAAATAAATTGTTCGTCGACGCTTCGGCGATTGAAAATATTACTGCGCCTTACGATTTAGTTCGGAAAATGCGTGCGTCCTTTCTGATAATGGGACCGTTATTGGCGCGGCTAGGTTCAGCGAAAATTTCTTTGCCAGGCGGTTGCGCGATTGGAACTCGCCCGATTGATTTACACCTAAAGGGCTTTGAAGCTCTCGGCGCGAAAATTTCCATTGGGCACGGCTACATTGAAGCAGTTGCGCCCGAAGGCTTGAAGGGTGCGCAGATTTATCTTGACTTCCCTTCAGTCGGCGCGACCGAAAATATTTTAATGGCGGCGTCTATGGCGGAAGGTCAAACGATTATCGAAAACCCCGCGCAGGAACCGGAAATTGTCGACCTTGCAAATTATCTGAACATTATGGGCGCGAAAATTCGTGGCGCGGGTACCAATGTTATCAAAGTTGAAGGCGCGAAAAAATTAATCGCGCACGATTACACGATTATTCCCGACCGAATCGAGGCGGGCACGTACATGATTGCCGCCGCAATGACGCGGGGTGACGTTTACATTGCTAACGCCATTAGCGAACATTTAAAACCCGTCATTGCGAAGTTGAAAGAAGCGGGCGTTAAAGTCGTCGAAGACGTGGACGGAATCCGCGTTATTTGCGACAAGCGACCAAAAGCCGTCGACATTAAAACTTTGCCTTATCCCGGCTTCCCGACCGATATGCAAGCTCAATTTATGGCTATGCTGACAATTTCAAGCGGGACGAGCATGGTGACTGAAACTGTTTTTGAAAATCGGTTTATGCACGTCGACGAGTTGCGGCGCATGGGCGCGAAGATTAAAATTGACGGGCGGACTTCGGTTGTTGAAGGGCAGGACAAATTGACGGGCTGCCAAGTCAAAGCGACCGACCTCCGCGCAGGTGCCGCGATAGTTTTAGCGGCTCTTGTTGCCGAGGGCGAAACGCAAGTTGGATACATTCACCACATTGACCGCGGCTATGATAATCTTGTTCAAAAACTCGTAAGCTTAGGCGCGGATATAAAGCGCGTTGACCAATAAGAAAATCGGCGAGTAAAAAGCTCGTCGATTTTTTACAATGAAAACTCATGAAGAAACCTTACCTGCTATCAATCGAATATATTCGCGGCGTATCAATGCTGGGCGTCGTGGCGATTCACACTGGCTCGCAATATCTGCTCAACCCCACGCCGAATATACATTTAGTCGCGCTGTTTGAAATTGTCTCGCGATTTAGCGTGCCGATTTTCTTTTTCATTTCGGCTTTCGGATTGTTTTACCGCATGAATTTAGCCGAGCCGTTCGAGTATGGGAAATTTTTACGGCGGCGATTCAAGGCGGTTTTAATTCCGTATCTGCTGTGGTCGACGTTTTATCTTGTGCACGACAACTGGTTTTATGGCTATCAACTTTTCCCCGACTTCGATTATGCGACGGAAATTTATTTCTTTGGACTGGCGAAGTATCATCTATATTTTTTGGTGATATTGATTTGGTTTTATTTGTTAATGCCGCTGTGGATTTTCTTAGTGAGGCGCATGACGCCCACGAAATTATTTTTGTTGCTTGCCGCGCAAATTGCCTTTGATTATTGGTCGAGTTATTGCGCGGGCGCGTCGGAAAATCTTTTCATGAAGTGGCGATTAAATTGGCTGGTCTTGCACTATGCATTTATATTCATATTGGGCGGCGTGTTGGGCGTTCATTCGCAAAAATTTTTCGCGTGGTGCGGGGCGCGTAAAAAAATTATCAGCGCGACATTTTTAATCACGCTGACAACTTTGCTTGGCTGGTATTATCATTTAATCTACGTTCAAAATTTTTCGCCGGAAGCGGCAGTCAACACGGCGCATCAACTTTCGCCGCTCGGAATTTTCTACACAATCGGCGCGTCAATATTTTTCTTTGCGCTGTTTGAATTCGGCAAGCTATCAGAGCCGCTAAAAAATTTTCTAAGCGTGCTCGGCAAAAATTCCTACTTTGTATATTTAGCGCACCCGTTCGCGATACATTATTTGTCGCTAGGCTTAGGCAAGCTCGGACTCGTAATGACGGCTCCAAACGCGCTGATTTTCTACGTGGCAACCGTCGCCATAACTTTAGGCGTCAAGATTCTATCGCGGAAATTTTTTCAAGCAATCCTATGATAAATTTAACATGCGGCGCGACCGTGTCTAGGTGAAGTCTTTCGTTGGGGCTATGAATATGTTCGTTGGTGGTGCCGATTGAAATTATATCAAGCGCGGGATTTTTCTGGGCAAAGAAACTCGTTTCAAGTCCGGCATGAATCGTCTTGACTTCAGGCGCGTAATCATTCTGCGCAGTGAAAATTTCTTCGGCGAGTTTCAAAAGTTTACTGTCGGGATTGAAAATCCAAGTGGGCGTCGGCGTTGAAAATTTCTTCTCGAAAGCGCAAAGTTGCGCCGCCTGGTCAAAGCCCTTGATAAATTCTTCGACAAGCGCATCATCATTTCCCCGCGGCAAAATTTTCAGCTCGGCAATATTATCGTTCATGCGCACCATTCCCAAATTTGCCGACGCGATAACTTGCGCAGGATTTTCGGGCGACATGAGATAAACGCCGCTGTGAATCAGCGAAATTAAATTCGACAGCGCGTCATAATCTTTGATATGCAAAACTTTATCAGGGCGTCTGACGGTATCTGCCTCGATTTTCAAATTGGGTTCGGTGCTGTAAATTTTCTTCAACTTACTTTCCAGTTCCGCGCAAATTTTCTTAACGGTTGATTCTCTCAAGTCGGTTGCGAAAACAAATTCCGCGCTGTCGGGGATAACATTAAAAGCTTTGCCGCCGCTGAAGCTAGCCAAGCGAATTTTCCCATGCGTAGTTATCTGCCGCATAAGTTGCGAGGCAACTTTAATGGCATTGATTCGCCCGCTTGAAATTTCTTCGCCGGAATGCCCGCCGCGCAAGCCACCAATTTTTATTTCCATGTTGTAAGGCAATTTGGTATCTGGACGGACGTAATGAAGTTCGCGCCAAAGCGTCGCATGAACGCTCCCCGCGCAACCCGCGACCAATTCGCCAAATTTTTCCGAGTCGCAGTTGATAAGAAAATTGGCGTTGGCTAAAAATTTTTTATCGAGATTGCTCGCGCCGGTCATGCCTTGTTCTTCGTCGACCGTGAAAATAATTCGTAGCTTGCCATGCGAAAAGTCTTTGTGACTTTTAGCCAGATAAAGAATTTCGGCAACGCCAATTCCGTCGTCCGCGCCAAGGCTCGTTCCTTCCGCCTCCAAAAATTTTTCGCCGCGAACTAATTTTATCGGGTCGCTTGTCGGATTAAATTCGTAATCTTTCGCCGCCACGCAAACCATATCCATATGCGCTTGAAGAATTGTCAACGGCGCATTTTCTTTTCCGACACTGGCGGGAATTTCGGCGATAATATTTTTAAAACTATCCTGCACAACTTTAAATCCGTGCTCTTCAAAAAAACTTTTCAAGAAATTGCTGACTTGCTCTTCATGCCCCGACGGACGTGGTATCGCCGCCAGTTTCGCAAATTCTTTAAGGACTGCTTCCAAAATTATTTCGCTCATTAGTCATTACTCCATTCCGTTTGAAAATAATCCCCGAAATGCTATGTCGATTAATTCGGCTAAACATGAAAAAATCCTGCGTTGTAGAAAATTCGTTGCCGTGATAAAATCTGCGCAAGATTTTAAGAAAGGGCAAATTGAATTGATTGCGCATGTTTTCGTTGACGCAGAAAATGTTCCTCCGGACGTGACGTTTCGTGTAGTCGATTATTTCGGCAAGGAGCACAAGATAACGCAAGTCGATATTGTCGGCAAGGAAGAATCGCTTCCGTATAAGTATCGCGACCTTGACTGTCAATTATTTCGCGTGCAAAATTGTTTTTACGGCAAGAATACTGCGGACACGTGGATTTGTATGGAAATGGTGCGGGCGATAATTGACGAGCCAGACCTTGAGTTGATTATCATTATTTCGAGCGACAAAGATTTTCTGCCCGCGATAAAATTCGCCGTCGACTTCGAGAAAAAAATTTTTATCGTATCAAATGGCACCGGTCATAAAAATTTGAAGGCGCAATTACAGAAACTCCGCGTGCCGCTTGAATTTGTTGAGCTGAAAGATTTCCGGTGCGCGTTCGACGAAACTTCACAGCGGCTGGCAAGATTTTTGCCGCTCCTTTGGTACGACTCACAAAAAATTTTATTCGAGAACGCCGACAAGCTGAAATTTATTTTTCTACGCAAGAACAACGGGAAAATTTGCGAAGTGCCATTCGTCGAAGGAATTAACGTCAACGATTTCCGGCAGATGTTGCGCGAGCTGAAAGTTTTCGTGCCGAAAACTTCGATTTACAGTTTTTGCGCAAGGAATTTTTTAAAAGTCAAAGACGAGCGCGTTTATTTCCTGAACGAAGAAGAAATTTTGCCGCCGATAACCGAGATTGAAACCGTCGACAAATTTTTATCGCGCAACGCGCTGGACGTTATAAAAATTTTCATCAAGCACGGCGAAAAACTTTTTGAAATTCCGTTCGTGAATGGAATGCCGCTTGACCTTTTCGGGAAACTCCTTCGCCAGAAAAAAATAATCGGCAAGACGGTATCAGCGGCGAAGGTTGCGGAAAAAAGTTTGCTAATCGTTCGCAACGAAAAAATTTATCTTCGCGGCGAATCGGAATTAGAAAAAATTTGTAGCCGCATGACTGATAATGTCGACCAATTTTTTTACGAGCACTTGCAAGAGATAAAGAAAATTTTCGTGACGCACGGGCAAAAAGTTTTCGAGGTGCCATTTGTAAACGGAATGCCGCTAGATATTTTCGGGAAACTTTTGCGCGGGAAAAAAATAATCGGGTCAACGGCTTCGCCAAAGGCAATAGCGGAAAAAAGTTTGCTTGCGGTCAAGGGCGGGAAAGTTTATTTACGCGACGAGGCGGACTTAGAAAAAGTTTTCGAGGCGAAACTAAGCGACGTTGATAAATTCTTCTACGAGCACGCGAGCGAACTCCGAACAATTTTCATCAAGACGCCTAAAAAAATTTTTGAAATGCCATTCGTGGACGGAATGTCCTTTGAACTTTTTAGCGAGATGTTAGGCAAGAAAAATATCGCGGGGCGACCGTCGGCAGTCAAAAATGTCGCCGCGCAAAGTTTGTTAGCGATACGCGACGGGAAAGTTTATTTGCTTCAGGAGGAGGAATTAGAAACGGCTTATGCCGAGCTTGAAAAAATTTAATTGGGAGGCTATGTTATGAAAATTATTGAGCCGAGCGTTGAGTTGGTCGACGACTTCGACGCGGCGGCGATTATGAAAAAAATTGAGCGGGCGGGGCGCGTCTGCTACAAGTCCGAAGGCAACATTAAAGACGACAGCGCGGAAAAATTTATTCGCGGGATAATCAAGCGCGGGCACGAATCGGTTATCGAACACGCGACGATTTCCTTTAAAATCATTTGCGACCGCGGCGTCACGCATGAACTTGTTCGTCATAGGATAGCTAGTTATTGTATAACAGGCGACACAATTATTCCGTCGTATATTTCCAAAAAAAGAAGGTCTGCAAAAAAGCGCGACATAGAAACTATTTACAAGTGGTCTTTAGATTCCAAATATCATGCGGCTTTTCAACAACTTATAGTAAGAAGTTTCGATGAACAAACTCATTCTGTCGTGCCAAACAAGATAAGAAATGTTTTCTTCAACGGAATAAAAGATGTCTTTGAAATAACAACCGAAAGCGGCAGAAATTTAAAATGTACTGACGGTCATAGATTTTTTACTGATGAAGGCTGGAAAACTCTTAGCGAACTTAAACTAGGGGATTTTATATATGTTAATGGGTTGTCGTCACTTGAAAACGAAGAATGGCTTCGACATAATTACTTAACGTTAAATAAAACCCGTAAGCAGTTAGCGGAAGAAATTGGCTGTTCTGAATCCCGCTTGTATAAAGCGTTTAAGAAATTCGGTATAACGAAACCTTTATCGGACAGACCGAATCGCCATCCTGGTCACGACCTCAAAGGAATGTTTTCTGATGAGCAGCGAGCAAATATAAGCAAAAGAATGCTTGGAGAAAATAATCATCGATACTTGAAAAATAGAAATGACCTATCGGCAAGCGGTGGTTATAGAGAAAGTCACATGAAATTTCTTGCTGATGCATGTAAATGCGAGTATTGCGGAGCCGAAGGAAATATCGAGATTCACCACATGGATAAAAATCCGATAAATAATGAAGAACAAAATATTAAATTTCTGTGTAGCAAATGTCACCACCTTTGGCATCGTCCTTATGCTGTCGGAGCTTTTAAGGATAAAATTAGAAGTATAGATTACGTTGGCAAAGAAAAAGTTTACGATTTGGAAATGACAGCACCGTATCAAAATTATGTTGCCAATGGCATAATAGTACACAATTCTCAAGAATCAACGCGCTATTGCGATTACAGCACGGGCAAATTCAGCGGCGAACTAACTTTTATTAAGCCGTGCTTTTGGCAAGAAGGCGACGCGAATTTTAAAATCTGGCTTGAGGCAATGGAGCTTGCCGAAAGAAATTATCTAGCACTCCGCGCAGGCGGCGCACGTCCCGAAGAGGCACGGTCAATCCTGCCCAATTCACTTAAGACAGAAATTTTCGTAACTATGAACTTGCGCGAGTGGCGACACTTTTTAAAGCTAAGAACAGCTAAGGCGGCTCATCCGCAAATGCGAGAAGTCACGCTGAAAATTTATAAAATCCTAGTCGAAAAACTGCCGGCAATCTTCGACGACATTCAGCCGTAAAAATTTTGACAAACGTCCTATGTTGAAATATAATCGGCAATGACAGTTTGAAAGGAGCGGTTTGAATGAAAATAACAATCGGTAGCGACCACGGCGCGGTTGAGCTGAAAGAAGAAGTCAAAAAAGTTTTGGAAGAGTTTGAAGGCGTCGAAGTCAAGGACGTTGGCACTTTCGGCACTGATTCTGTCGATTATCCCGACATAGCCGAAAAAGTTTGCGCGGAAGTGGTGAGCGGCGCGGCTGACAGAGGCATCGTCCTTTGCGGTACGGGCATTGGCATTTCGATTTCGGCGAATAAAATTAAGGGCATACGCTGTGCGCTGTGCAATGAAGTTTATTCGGCAAAGATGAGCCGTGAACATAATAACGCGAATGTTCTGGCAATGGGCGGGCGCGTTATCGGATTTGGCGTTGCGGCCGAAATTGTTCGCACGTGGATGACTACCGACTTTGCGGGCGGCAGACATGAACGCCGCGTCAATAAAATCATGGCTCTTGAGAATAAGTAAAAAAAATTTCCCCGATAAATTTTCGTCTCGAAGGCAACTTCGGGATATTTTTTTGGCAAATTGGGGGTAGCTTGTCAAAAAAAATAAAGCGTGGTAGAATTTCGCCGAAAATAAAAAGGCTGGTGAGTAAATGATTAGGGAAAATGCACGAGCAAAAATCAATTTGACGATTGACATTTTGGGCATAAGGGCGGACGGTTATCACGAAGTGTCAATGATTATGCAGACTATTGGACTTTGCGACACGGTGGAGCTTGAAAAATCTTCGGGCGGCATAAGTTTAAAAATGGATACGTCACAAATTATCGGCGGCGAAAATATTCCTTGCGACGAAAAAAATTTAGCGTGGAAGGCGGCGATGGCATTTCAAAAATTCTGCGGAAAAAATTTCGGCGTCGATATAAGCATTGCGAAAAAAATTCCAATGGCGGCTGGTCTAGCTGGCGGCTCCACTGACGCGGCGGCAGTCATTCGCGGCATGAATCGCCTTTACGAAACGAACTTGACCGAAACTGAACTTTGCAAAGTCGGCGAATTAGTTGGCTCGGACGTTCCCTTTTGCATACTCGGCGGCACTTGTCTTTCTGAAGGTCGCGGCGAAATTTTAACGCGGCTTGCTCCAATTAAAAGCTTTGATGTCGTCTTGGCTAAACCCGACGGCGAAATTTCAACGGCTTGGGCATACAAGACTTACGACGATAATCCTGCTGAAATTCACCCGCCTAACACAGAAATTATCAACCAATTCAAGCGCGGGGATTACGACGCGGCTTTTAAAAATTTCTCCAACGTCTTGGAAAACGTCACGATAAGAAAAATGTCCGTCATAGCCGACTTGAAAAACAAAATGCTTGCCGCCGGAGCAAAGGTCGCTTTGATGAGCGGTAGCGGTCCTACTGTTTTTGCTTTGACCGACGAAAAGAACGTTAAGAAAATTTCAGAGAGCGTCAAGGATTCGGGCGCACAAGTTTTTATCACCAAGATTTGTTAATAAGTAAGGATGAATGAAGATGAGCAAGAGACTGGAACCGATAACTATAGACAGCTACCAGCCGCTTAGGGAAACGGTTTGCGAAGCACTGCGCGACGCGATAAGGCGCGGAATTTTGGAGCCAGGCGAAAGATTAATGGAAGTGCAATTAGCCGAAGAATTAGGCATAAGCCGCACGCCCGTCCGCGAGGCAATTCGCAAGCTTGAGCAAGAAGGCTACGTAATAATGATGCCGCGCCGCGGAACTTACGTTTCGGACGTGTCAGTCAAGGACGTTAAAGAAATTTTTGAGATACGCTCAGCCCTTGAATCACTTTCGACGGAATTGGCAACCGTGCGAATTGAGCCAGATGAACTCGAAAAACTTCAAAGCTTGCTCGTCGAAATCGAAGGGCATATCAAAAACAAGGACATTGATAAAATCGTCGCGACGGATATTGAGTTTCACGGACTGCTTTATCAAGTCAGCCGCAATGAAAGGCTCGTGGCGATAATCAGCAACTTGAAAGAACAGCTCGCACGCTTTAGAACGCTGTCAATGTCTTATCCCGGACGACTTCAAGAAACTTTGCAGGAACATCGCGCAATGGTCGAAGCAATAGCGGCGGGCGACGCAGAAGCGGCTCGCGAAGCGGCAGAACGTCACATGGAACAGGCGGAAGAAACGCTCCTCAAGGCAATGAGGAAAAGCAAATGAAATATTCCGGCTTGTAAAAATTCTTATCGAAAACGGTTGCTACTTTTTTCGGCACGGCAGTGGTCACGACATTTGGAAAAATCCTTACGGAAAACAATTTTCTGTTCCACGTCACTGGTCAAAGGAAGTATCCATAGCAACTTTGAACAAAATACTTAAACAAGCAGGAATAAAGAGGTGATTAAAAATGACATATATTTATCCCGCTGTTTTCACATGGTACGAACCCGAAAAAGTCTATTTAGTAAGTTTCCCAGACGCTGATAACTGGTTTACAGAAGGTTATACTCTTAAAGAGGCTATCGATTATGCAACCGATGTTTTGAATTTAATGTTGTGTGGTGCCGAAGATGACGGCATTCCGATTCCTAAGGCAAGTAAAATCGAAGACATTAAACTTGACGATAAAAATAGTTTTGTGCAATACGTCTACGCGGATACCGAGCTTTACAGAGAGCTTTTACAGCTGAGAAAAATTTTGGATATAAAGAAAAGACTTAAAGCCAAAAAAGTTAAGGTCAAAAAGACCGCTTAAAGGAGGCATAATATGAATTTAGAAACACTGATACTAGCAGCGGGCAAAGGTACGCGAATGAAAAGCAAGTTGCCCAAAGTCTTGCATAAAGTTTGCGGCAAACCTATGCTTCAATACGTTATAGAGGCGGCGAAAAAAATTGGCTCGACTCGCGAAGTCGTAGTAATCGGTTCGGGCGCGGAACTAGTAGAAAAAACTTTTGCGG
>Ga0247609_10002111_pt1 | contig 21739 bp, 15 predicted proteins | sample 172DNAGHGlowgp2_FD_193487 | JGI IMG/M metagenome (GOLD analysis project Ga0247609, IMG submission 193487) | Sheep rumen microbial communities from Palmerston North, Manawatu-Wanganui, New Zealand - 1728 DNA GHGlow gp2 | ecosystem: Host-associated > Mammals > Digestive system > Stomach > Rumen ...
CTATATCTCCTTCTCCACCTGATAGTCGTTGCGCATCTGCGAGCTGCGGCTGATGAGGTCGCCCAGGGCGCCCGCCACGAACAGTTGCGTGCCCAGGATCATCATCGTCAGCGAGATGTAGAAGTACGGCGAGTCCGTCACCAGCCGTGCCGGAATGCCGTTGGCCAGCGCGATGAGCTTGTTTGCGCCCACCACGATGACCGCCACGAAACCGATGAAGAACATCAGCGTGCCCAGCAGACCGAACATGTGCATCGGCTTCAGCCCGAAGCGGCTCAGGAACCACAGCGACAGCAAGTCCAGATAGCCGTTCACGAAGCGGTCCAGTCCGAACTTCGTCTTGCCGTACTTGCGTGCCTGATGGTGTACCACCTTCTCGCCGATCTTGTCGAAGCCCGCGTTCTTGGCCAGATAAGGGATATAGCGGTGCATCTCTCCGTACACCTCGATGTTCTTCACCACGTCGCGGCGGTATGCCTTCAGTCCGCAGTTGAAGTCGTGCAGGTTCTTGATGCCGCTCACGGCACGCGCCGTAGCGTTGAAGAGCTTCGTCGGTATCGTCTTCGACAGCGGGTCGTAGCGCTTCTGCTTGTAGCCGCTCACCAGGTCGTAGCCGTCCTCCACAATCATGCGGCGCAGCTCCGGAATCTCGTCTGGCGAGTCCTGCAGGTCCGCGTCCATCGTGATGACCACGTCGCCCTCCGCGCGTGCGAAGCCGCAGAAGAGCGCCGGACTCTTGCCGTAGTTACGGCGGAACTTGATGCCCTTCACCTCCGGGTTCTGGGCAGCCAGCGACTCTATGACCTGCCACGACGTGTCCGTGGAGCCGTCGTTGACGAAGATAATCTCATACGTGAAGCCGTTCGCCTCCATCACGCGTTTGATCCACGCGTGCAGCTCCGGCAGCGATTCCGCCTCATTAAACAGCGGTACAATGACAGAAATATCCATCTCAAATCTTTCTTTTTCTTATTGCGCCGCAAAGATACAACATTTTCCACCACCCACCGCCTTTTTACCTGCTTTTTTGCATTTGGCCCCCTATTTTCAATAATTTCGATTATTATTGTTATATCACTCCATATTACACTTTTATTCCTTCCATTTTCGTGATTCTCTCCAATTCCGTCAGGAACCTTCGCTCAACTTGGAAGAAATCTGAGAAGATGGTTTGCAGATAGGTGTCAAGCGCAATGAATTTCGAAACGAATATCAAATTCTTCTTACTGTGAATTCTGGCCATTCCATCTTCCTCGTCAATTGTATAGAACAAAGTACATACTTCATGCTGATTGGCAAGATTCATGACCTTGCGCATCGTGGCCAATTGGTCAATATCTTCCAGTGGTATCTCATGCCAATACGGATCCCATACCGTGATGAAAAGACAGTCGTCCGAACTATCAATCAAGAAGATATGGCCTTGGTATTCATATTGAATCCTTCCAGTTTTCTCATCCAGACCTTTGATTGTTCCGCCCATTTTCATCAGGGTATCCATGACCAGCGCGTGTGTCTTCTCATTTGCATACAGGTATTCATCCTGTCCTGCCTTATCCATGGCAGACAACTCCTGTGCCTTTGAGACACCACCAGACTTGTCCTTTTCTGCTTTGTCCCAATAAGCAACATAAGAGAGGACTGCTGTGAGGATGAGCCCAATAATTATAAAAGCTGTGCCCATTTTATGATTATATTAGGTGGATTCGTTTGAAAGGCCAATGGAAACCAATTAGTTTGAGCATATCATAGAGGTAGATGCCGAGGGCGAGAATGACGAGAGTGTTCTGAAGGAGCTCAATCTGGATGATGTCAAGGCCCAGAAAAACCATGAACATGAATACATAATCATAGCCGATTTTTCTCAGTCGCCCCAGGTGTTTCACGAAAACGAAAAATTCCACCTCGCACCAGTCCAGAGAGCGGAACATCATGAACATCCCAAGTATGAGCAGGAACCCTCCCACATCATCCCATCGAGGTTGTTCTATTAGTGAATAACCCCAAACATAATTCGCAACACACATTACCATCCACACCGCGATGGCGACCCATCCAATCCAAAACAGTATTGGATACTTGCATTTCATTGTTTCAATTCTTTTCATTTTCTACTCCTTATTTTAATACTAATTAGAAAAACGCCGAAACGGTAATATTAAGAATCTTTACTTTTCCTTCGTTGTTTAAATCAGCGACAAAACCAAAGGGGCCTTCTGGTGCCTGCTGATTAGAAACGAGTAGCGCATGCTTGTACATTCTACCTTCAACTATTTCAAATTCCATATGAACATCATGTGCTTTTAATGTTTCCAATTTCGCTGAAAGATAATCAAGATATTCCTTTTTTGATGTTATCTCATGCAACACCCACATTGAAGCATAATGCATATCATCTGCCAAATAATCAACGATGAAAGATACATCATACATTTGGTATGCTTTTGCTAAAGCAAGTAAAAAAACCTTTTCCATAGTTGTCTGATATTCATTATATATTTTAACAATCGGTCGTGATTCAGGCGACGTCATATTTGGGATCCGAGAAGCGTGTGCGATAATACAAACGCTTCTTGAATAGCCGATACGACTTTTGGCTGATTTCCCCTTTCTTCTTTATGATATCAACACCTAGAACACCACGAAGGCTGACCCCGCGTTCATCCTGATAGATCTTCATGAATTCATAATCGTTGAAGGCGATGACAGTGTCAGACATACTGCTGATGATGTGATGTTCTTTCATGTTCATGTCAGATAATGATATCGGACGCTCTCCACCGTCTCTATCACGCCATATCAGCTCGGTCTTGATGATAGGAATATTCGATTGTGTTGCCAACCGCTTTAACTCAGCTGACGTGTCGTTGGAGGTATATGTCTCGAAATCATCAAAGAATGCAATTTGAATGCCCTCCTCTACAATCCATTCCATCATTTCCTTCATCCAATCTTCATCCAGACAATCTTCCTTAACAACGAACAATGGCGCCTCACTCAGCATGGCTTTATACTCGCAGATTTCTTCTTCATAACGCGGATTACGCAACAGATTCCACAGGTCGTTCGTTTCTATGTCGTAGTGATATGCCATCATGGCAGACACAGCCATCGACATATCCATCATGCCGAAGCCGACAAGCGTTGGTATTCCTTGCTCCACTGCCAATCGGTCGATTTGCGACAAGATGAATGCAGTCTTCCCGCTATTTTCCATTCCGCATATGGTCATCAGTTCACCCGGATGATAGCCTCCGAGCTCATTGTCGATGAAGTCCAAACCACTCTTCAGCGCCGCATTCTGCGGCTGCTGTTCCTCTAATAGCTCCGATATATGTTTCATACTATTCCACTTTCTTTCAATCATATATAATGTGCGGATTCCGTTCAGCGGGTGATTTCCAATCGATATGAAACTCATATCGCAGAATATTCTTCTTTAGCTCCCATATACTATGACAAACGCCCATCATCCAGTTCTCTGGCAGGAAAACTAAATCCATGAAAGAATCAATGCGTTCTTCAAGGCTGGGCGCAAGATGAATACTCAAGCCGTCTTCACTCCTTTTTTCCCGATAAGCACTAAATAAATCATAGGCCAGCGGGAGTCGTCTGCCTAAAACCTCCTCTTTCTCTGGGTAATCAATCTCAATTCTCGCCTCCGGGTCTATCAGTAAAGAGAACTTCTTCAAGAGCGAACCAATGCGTTCCACCTCTTTCTGAAAGGGTTTCATCCCACATTCTTCAAACCTCCTTTTTGTTCTGGAGTCAATCAGCGGAAACAATAAGTCCGGCTCTCTTTCCACCCAAATAATCGAGGCCTCGCAATTAGTCGCAACGCTATACATCAGCCAGAGCCGCCTCATCTCAGGATCAAAGAATCCACTTAGGTCTTTTATTCTGATAAACGCGCAGATACCCAGCTCGTTCATCTTCTCTTCTGTTAGTTCGATGTATTTCATAAGATTATAATTTGTAGTTCTACTTCTTCCATGAATCAAAGATGCTGGGTGGATTGGCGAATCCACGCTTCTGCCACTTTTCACGCACTTCACCCCACTTCACATCCGACTTGGTCTGCCCTTTCATGAAGTAGCGGATAATAAGCATTTGCGTATCGTGGTCCACGTGCTGATAACGCTCCTTCAGTTCTTGCCGTGCCAGTTTGACGTAGTTCCCTTTCTTCTCGATGAGCATCTCTCCCAGCTCTCCGATGGAAGCATCATGGATCTTCGCCTCGCGCCGCTCTAGGTCCTCTTTGAACAACAATTCAAAGACAGCCTGTCGCACTTCATCCTTCTTATCCAACCAACGCGATGTAAACACCCGAACCAGTTCCTCCCTGGTCAGTCCTTTCAGTTTCTCGATGCACGCTTCTACTGCTGTAGGCGTCCAGCGCTGATAATGCGCATTCTTGCACTCAATTAAAATGTATTCGTAGTTTGTCATACCGATTAAGAATTATAGATTCGGCGACAAAGTTACGAATACTATACGATACTTGCAAGCGAGATTACATCACAAGCCTTGTGAAACTATCATTCTTCCCAAATGATTAGTTCTTGCGACAAATAGATTTTCTTGGGTTCCGCTCTTAATCCATTGATATAATAATTTTCTGCTAAATCATTATCAAATTTTCCGACGAAAGCACCTCGTATCCTCGCACATTTTTCATTGATCGAATTTAGAAGAGGATTGGTCACATCATCTATGCTCTTTTTGATCCTGTCCGTCAAACCATTAGGTTTTAACTTCAAATAGATATCTGTTAGCTCATCTTTATGACTTGGCAAATCCTTGAAACGAATGCCATCAGGATGACTAAGGAACAACAGATAAACAGCCTTGACCAAAGGCTCCATGTGGATTTCCATGTTATGGTAATCAGGAAGAATGATTCTATAGTCTTTAGTGATGACAAGGCGACTATATTTCTCTTCTGGGTGAAGAATCTTTTCCAATATAGATTGCGCAATACCGCGCTGGCGAAGTTTCTCAACCCGTTCTCGTATCTCATCTAACAATTCTTCAGTACTTTCCCAATTAATTTGAGGAACGAATTGGTTATCAGCGAAATCTTCCGGCTCTTCACCCGCTGTATCTTTCTGTTTACAATAAACACATGGCTGATGGGTCTCCTCATAAATCTGATGCCCAATTCGTCTTAACTGTTCTTCAATTGTTTCTTCACCGTCAGAAGACAATGGATAGAACTGATTGATATAAGTATTTACATAATGATCTATCCTATAGGTACCCTCAGACCTCAACAACCCATGCTTCATTCGTTCCCGATCTTCTGGATGCACCAGAAATTGAAGCATATAATCATTACCAATGGAAGGGAATCTCACATTAAAACTATCAGCATAAGGCGTCATATACCGAATGATCTCTTCATTGTCGAGTTGATCTATCAACGAAGGCAAATAAACAACACTATAGCCAGTTATTCGTTTAATCTCTTCCAGCACTTCTGGATGGTTAATAAACATATCGTTCAAAACCACATCCTCTTCATTGGCCACATAAATCAGCTCTTTACAACCTTGTTTATCATTGGTCAAGAACTCAAAATCATTTTCATGACGGAGATTTAAACGGGGACACTTAGCGCGCTCCACAGGATCTTCCGGCCACCCATCTTTCTCCTTATCTATTCTAAGTAATTCATCTTCATAAGCCTTTGGATCAAACAATCGCAACCATGCTAACTTCCATCCTTTTCTAATGACATCTGCCGTAAAACGAATAATTAAGAGATACATCAAAACAAAAGGCATTATAATCAACGTTATCAGCCCAACCCATATAAAACTGCGGATTCCCCCCGCCTCTTCTATCTCTTTCTTAAGAGATTCTTTCCATTCTGTCAGTTTAATCATTTCAGTAACCCATTTATTTCCTATTCTATTCGTACATTATCGAAAACAGTCTTCAAGTCAGGCAACACATCGTCTAGACAAATCCCTTCTCCTCCACATTTGAAGCATACACCATTTTCCACATGACGATACTGTGGGAGATATCCACTCCCTCCACATTTCTCACATGGGCTGAGATCTCTGATTAGTAGATGTGATGTATCATACAATGGAATGCTTGTTGATGTATGCCGCTTCTTGTGACAATCTTCACACAAAGTCACTAAAGCATCGTCTGGGTATTCCCATGGCTTCTTTCCTCTGATATAATAGTTATGATGAACATTGAGTCCTTTTAGGTTGAAAGATTCAGATGGGACTCGTATATATACCACCTTATTCCCCGATGTGATACTTAATAAAAAGTGACTATATTTTGCATCGTCAATCCATGAGCCGATGTTTTGTTCTATTACAAGAATCGTTAAAGACGAGAGAACTTCCTCAAACTCAAAATATATGAGCCATCCACTTCTTTCAGAATCCTTGTCATCTCCTAAGGATACGACTTTGCTTTGGTAGTAATTAGAAGTCCTTATAAGCTTTTTATTAAATAATGGATGAGGAATATCGAGCACTGCGACAGGGTTACTTCCGAAAGAAAATAGCCATTGCACATCAGGTACTATATCAAATGTGGCAATTCTGCCATCGTTCTCCTTTTCTACAAACTCGACCTCTTGATTATCCTCAAATCTATGGCAAGAAAGTTCACAGACAAATTCAGAAAATGGCATACCCTTAAATTGCCAATTTGTCAATAATTCATCAATGTCTGTTAAGGACTCAAATTTATAATAGCAATTACCATGAGACCCTAGTGCACCGCATTCCTGACAACGAAACTTATCCCTGTCAAGAATCTTTTGGCACTTCTGATGCCATTCTCTTTGTTGAAGTAGTTCAATATATGTCATTCTTCAATTATACACATTGAATAGTTACCACAATAATATGCCTTTGAATAACCATATGTAATGTTCTAGCAATTGTCAAACAAGTTTTTATATGTCCAGAATTCGTCCTTGTTATACTTCGTTAGAAAAATGAATAGACGTTCCATGTTTGTCTTTCCGATAATTCTTTTCCCGTTAACTACATAGTGGCATAAGTTATTTATGCTTTTTGTCTTTTCATCGATTACAGCATTAAATATCTTTTCCCAATATCTGACTTTTATTTGTGACATATTCTCCAATTCATGAGGTGTAAATATCTGATTAGATACGATATGCTTTAATGAATTATACAAAGCACAAGGCACATCTGGGTCAAAATCATACACCTCAATTTCAATATCTTCCAATTCTGAAAGATATTTTCTGGTCAACTCTTGAATAGTTTCAAAAGGAAGCCCACCATTCATTGCACCCATCCAAGGGAAAGCAACTGAAGTTATTCCTAATGCATGGTAATTTGCAACAAATTTTTGAAGCGTTTCTTCTATCCATTCTACACGAGATGGGTCTTTCCAATCATCTTTAATAGCAAAATTCAGAATGATAGGAGTGGATTTTGTGTATGGTAGGATCTGTCCAGGTTTCAGAAGATGCTTGAAGCATATCTTCTGATACTCCTTAAACATTTCTGGGTAACGAAGCTTGAAATCTAAAGCAATGCCCTTACCCATCGCTCCAACGCAATTTACGGTATTAACAATAGCCATTGCGCTGGAATTAAATATATTCCCTTTTAGTTCTCGATATGGCATTGTAATTTTTTCTCTCTCTGATTACTCAAACAATAAGGATGAATTTTTGGACTTCATGACAAAATCAAAGCAATTTTCCATTGATTTAATTCCAATTCCTGGATAGTCAATCAATGATATCATTGAATGTATGTTATTGGACATTATTGCTGTATCAATGGTTTCAATTCTTTTCTTTGAATGTAATAATCCTGCCTTTTGTTCGTATGATAATTTCAACCAATTGGACTTGAATTGTGCATATAGGTCATCTGGAGCCAGTGGATCATATTCATATATTTCTATTGGGATTTCACATTGCTCAAGATATTTATACATCAGGTCAAGAACTTCGACTTTGTCAAGTCCGCCATTGTTAGTTCCAAGAAGCGGGAAGGCAATGGATGTGATACCTTTTTCCCTATAGGAATCAACAAATTTTTGTAAACCGGCTTCAAGATATTCTATTTTACTCGGGTATTTCCAATGTAATTTTGTAGGAAAATTCAGCACCCATTGCTGAGATTCTTCTGACTTATATAACCACAATTTTCCTATGCCAATCAGTTTAGACTGACAATATTCTTTATATTTTTCAAACATTTCAGGATATCGGAGTTTGAAAACGAGCGCAATACCTTTGCCCATGACGCCAACGCAATTTATTGTATTGACAATGGTCTGCGCTTTACTGTTAAAGATATTCCCCTTATGGAATGTAATATTACTCATTTATTGCTTCTTTTAGATTTATGTATTTACCCATATATTCATCTGACATGGCAATGATACCATTGTCATTATCAAATGTTTTATTACCATCATCATACACAAACATGTGTTCCATATACTTTAGCCCTCCAGCATCTTTAGTATAAGAGGCTATATCACACTGATATAATATCATTTTATATTGAAGAAGAATATCAGGAGGGATATTTAACTCTGTTGCATCTGCAGTAATCTCTTCCTTCAAAATTGATAAATCATATTTGTCTTGGAAGTATGATCCTAAATGGTCATCTTTCAATAATACTTCAACTAGATTGAGCTCATGCTCGTTAAAAGGGGTGTTTTCCCATAGTTCTCGAACCAAAGAAATAGTATGTTCATGCTGAGTTGAACGGTCTATAGCCTTACCTATATCATGGACTGCAAGGACAAGACGCATGAGGTCAATATTCATACACTTGTTGTCAAAATTGAAAGCGTATTTTTCAAACTGCTCGCAGACTAATATGGTATGCTTCTTGACCACATAATGCCTTACTCGAGTATTATATAAATCTTCTAATTTGGGCATTATAAGTTCAAGCGCAGTTATCATTTCTTCAGGTGAATAATCGTCATCAAGACTAATACCCAAGAAATTCTCAATGATAGTAGAATCCGTATTCTTACATTCCAGTTTAACCGGAGAATATTGGTAAACAAGCCATCTTGGTGAACGAGCACGAGGACTCATGTTTACATAATATACCTCAAATGCTGTTTCGCCGCATTCTACAGATACTTTTTCTCTTATCTGCATAATATGGCTCTTTATCGCTTTAATTTGAGATGCAGGATTGAATACCCGGATTTTGTTTATCTGAGTACTTTCAATCTGGAACATATAGTCTCCGTTGTAGTTTGTAGTTATATTTAGACGGCCATCTGTTTTTTCAAACCTCAAAGGTGGGTTCTCATGTTCAAAAACATCTTCAGATTCTGCATCATAGATACTATATATGTGTTCGTTAATAGGATCATCGCAGAATATTGATTTTAAAATTTCTGCCTCTTCCCGGTCGTAACAAATAATTTGATAATCTCTAAGGTCCGAAAAATCAAACTCATTTTTCACAAGAAATTCTTGTTGTTTTTTTTCTTGAACTTCTTTACTCCATTGTCTGCTGTACAGATTTACTGCATCTATATTGCTTGGGTCATCTATAACTTTATATATTCGGGCCCAATTAGTTTGTAAATTTCCAGTACTATAATAGCACAGAGAAGAATGTTTTGCCAAAACTTCTTGAAGGTCGAACTTAAAAAACACTGGCATAGGACACATTGGCAAACCATTATCTTCAGCACGTCCATAATATTTGGAACCTTTTTGTTTTCCCAAGCACTCATTGTAGAACTGTGTTTGAGTTCCAGTTCTATAATAAAAACGAGCATAAGGATGTGCCTTTGCAGATCTATATACAACTGAACCTGCAGCATCATATTTTAATAGTCCAAGTTCTGTTGCTCTGTTACGGCTGAGAATCTTTCGAGACCTAATCACTTCTATGGCATTGAACATGTGAGTAAAGTGATATACGAATGGCCTTCTATAACAAGTTGATTTAAGTGTGTTATAAAACTCCATAAGATTCAGTTCGCTCTTATATGATTTTTCAACACCAGAGACTCTGAAAGCAGGATTCTCTGATAGTGCTACCCAGTCCCAACGATCTTTGAATTTATCAATTAAGCTTTGAGTAAACACGATAGTTCCACTTTGAGAGATTCTCTTCCAATCGATTTTATCCTCAAATAAGGATAATGTTGTTTCGTCAACAATGAAATCTTGTCTTTTACATATAATGGCCCAGTTTACATATTCTTTGAATGTTTGCAAATTCTCATTTGATGGAGTAAAGTCAGAAGAGTTTGATATTGCATTCCAATCAAGATAATCTTTGAATGTTTCAAGAATTTTAGGATTGGACTTGTCAATTTGTGTACTATTTGTAAGAATTGACCAGTTTAATTTATGCTTATAGAATAGAATAACATTGTATGGTAATTCCATTCTTCTTGAAATGTCATTCCAGTCAAGATCTTTATCCTTTAGAATGTTCAAAGTGCTCATTGTTGGGAAGAAATCTCTTCTCCGACTGAACTCTTTCCAATCTAAATCAATTTGCGCTAAATGAGAAAGATGCTCTTCTTTAAATTCTATGTCTTTTCTTCGCAAGATTTCCTTCCATTCCCATCCTTTTTCAATTAGGGAAATCACGATTTCTGCAGAAAGTGTAATATCATCTCTTCTGGATAGAATAGACCAATTCCAATTCCTGTTTTTATGAGCTTGTATATATTCAATAGTAAATTGACAGTCTTTTCTTGAAGTCAATTCATACCAATCCCATGAAAAATTTTCGTGTTCGGTGACGAACTCTGCTGATAATTCAAATCCTTTGTTAGAGGATATTTCCTTCCAGTCCCATTTTTCAGAAATCAGTGATGTTAGCATCTGTAAGGAGAGATTCACATCATGCCTTTTTGATAGAATGGAAAAATCAAGATATGATGAGAATTTCTCAATATGCTTTAATACTTCATTCGGCTTCTTATTATTGTAACTAAAGCACTTGCTATTTTCAGATAGGTAATTCCAATCCCATTCATCGCTACGAACTCTAAGTATATTATCGCACCAATTAATAGATGAAAGGGTTGATAGATAATGGAAATTCCAGTGGAAATCTTCGTTACCTAGAATGTCAAGTACAACATTCTCCCATACGGAAAAATCTTTAATTACTTTTCTATCCCAGGAAAGTATCTTATTCAAAGCTTTTGAAGCGGAGAGAGCATCCCATTCTACAGGAATATTGTATTCTTTATATGATTTTAAGTATTCATCAATATCAAAATCTTTTCTATTATACAAATCAAAATAATCCCACTCATATGAAACTTTTGTAGCTGTATGCCGAGAATTTTCATTTATTATTTCAAGGATTTCATTTGTAGAGTATCGCAAAGTTAGTTTGCTCCATAAAGAAGTTCTAATATCTTTCTCGAGCATTGACAGAATAATTGCAATCTGTATTCGTAAATCAGATTTTGCAAGGTCTTCTTCTGTAAGAACAGAATCTATGATATATTCCCAATCCCAAAGAAGATAGTATTCTGGTAGGTTGTCTATAATAAAATCATGATCAAGACGAGTGGTTAATATTGTCCATTTCCACTTGTCTTCATAATCATCAAGATTATTTTTGATTTTTTCTATATCTGCATTCTTTGAGATATAATCCCAATCAAGGAGGTCTAAAACATTCAGTTTTGAGAGAGCAGCAAAATTAAGCGTATCACAGAAATTCTGCGTAATAACACCCCAGTCCCAATTTGAGTCGCTGATATTCTGCAGAATTGTTTTCTTCTCAATATAGGATGTTAATAAATTCCAAACATCCTGTTCTGTAACTAACTGCTTGAATTCATCAATCGCATATAACAGCGAAAGATTTTCTGCCTTAATTAAAGGAATTGCCTTAGAATAGGAAATTTGAGATAAATGCTGCTTGATAAATTCAATATCAGAAACAACTATATCTCGCGATGAGAGTATAGGCCAGACCCATTTAAAATCAGGATAAAGGTTTATTATTTTCACATCGGTAATTGCTGATGTGATGTGATTTAGACCTTTAACCGAGAAATCTTTATCATGATATCTTTCAAAGGTTGCTTTATTCCAAGCGATCCCTGGGTTACATTCAAATCCATCAGCATTGTTAACAGACTTCCATGTAATAAAACCTAATTTTTCATGCCAATCAATTACTTTATTGGACCAGATGTAATCTGCAGAATTTGCATTATATCTATTCTGCAACCATTCCTTTTTTTCAATTACGGCAAATGCAAATTCGCTAGAGTCACAAAACGCTTCTGCCCATTTCTCTAAGGCAAATGCTCTTGACATAACCACATCTAAATGAACATCTTTCGCAAATACATTGATGTTCTGCAAAATATAATCAAGTTCTGCATTTGTGGATATTAATTCCCAGTTCCATTTTCTTTCTGGGAAATCTGCGATTATCGAAGCATACTTAGATATGTATTTCTCTGTTACAGAATACATATCGTAAGGGATGAAATTAATTGTTTCAATAACAAACTTATCATCAAGCCTCTCTAATATAGACTCCCAGTCCCAATCTACATCTTTATGAAGTTCAGGAATAACAATGAGACGCTTAACAAATTCTATACTCCTATCTGCAGACAGACTTTCGAAATCCCATGGATAGATAATTGCAGATTCAACGATGAAATCATCATCGTATCGTGAAGACAGAACTATCCAATCCAAAGATTCTTTATAATCTTGCAGATATAGATTAAGTGCATCTGTTGGGAAAACCGCAGAAATGGTATTCCAATGGGAACCATTTGCTAATTTTGCTATTTCTGCAAATAGTTCTTGGTCTATCCATTTCAAGCGTTTACTTTCTAGAAAGTCATTAAGATCCCATACGTCTATGTATGGCATCATGGAGGTATAATTCAATTCCCTTTGGCTTTCTCTAACAAGATGCAAATATTCACCGATATGAATTTTCCGATTTATGTACTCAGTATTACATTCTTGATGCAAAAGTACATTGGTGGCTTCTGAGAATTCATTATTGTAGAAAACAAATGGGTATTTAACACCTTCATATTCATACAGCCTAAAATCGACATATATTTCAGCCATACGAGATATCGTAGATTCTTCTGCATGGAAGATATTTATGTCTGTATCACTTTGAAGAGAAAGTCGTGCTACAATCTCCGAAGGAGTTCCATATAGTTCCGCTTCAATACCATCGTGGTTAAAATCGTCGTATGATACGACTGATTCACCTTGTATAGAAGATATTATTCCGAGTGCATCACGAAATGGGAACATCTTGTATTCAGAAGACTTTTTCTGTGCAATGTCAAAACATTGCATCAAAGCCATAGCTCCACGATGAAAAGAATACTTAACACCTTTTTTAACTGCTAACTTGCCGAGGTGTGATAATGAGATTTGTTTTTCGAATATTGTAATCAAACCAAAAGATGATAATTCAGAGAGAATTCCTTTAAAAATGTCTTTTTCTCCCTGATCTGCATACCTTTTAGGATTAGCATCAAAGTCATCTTCTACATTAAATCCCAAGATACGTGCGAACTGATTTTCATACAGCTTTCCATTGTGTTGCAATGTGAGCAGTATAACTTTATCCAGTTTTGATAACACGTAAGTTTTATAGTAGACCACATTGCATATGGTCTTAATCAATCTCCACTCCCGAAACTTAATATCGGATGGACGTGAAGAATATATGAGCTTCCCTTCTTCCAGGATCTTATTATAGTCCATATTCACTTGCGGTTATTATTTTTCCATATTTGTTGTGTTTATCAGCAATTGTTTGATATACATTTTCATATATATCCTTGGTTCTAAACAATTTACTGTTTCCAACAATTATAAGCAATCTTTTCGCACGTGAAAGTGCGACATTCAAACGGTTTGGAGATTGAGCAAAACCTAAATCTTCCTGTTTAGGGAATCCATCTTTTGGATAACGCTTAAAATTGGGATTCTGATTTTTCTCATTCTGAATGCAATGGCTTCTTACCATTGATACAATAATAATATTTCTCTCCATTCCTTGAAATCTGTCAACAGTACTTACTCTAACAGGAATTTGAGTGTTGTCAAATTCTCTTGTCATATCTTTTAATAAGCGCAACTGTTTCCCGTAGAAAGAAATGAGACCAATTTGTTTGTCTTCTACACTTTCCCAGCTATCTATGTACTTATGGAAAGATTCAGATTCATTTAGTTCTGTTAATAATTTCTTTATTATAGCTACTTCTCCATAGTTTACACGGGATGTTCCGTCAAGCATCTCTGGACTTGATGAGTCAATCCATAATACATGAGTCTCTGGATCTATGGGACCTGCAGTTATTCCATGATAACGTGATGCTCCATTATTGAGATAGTCTGGGTCATCTACACCCAAATCAATCGGGGTAGTTAGACCACATTCCAAGCCTCCTTCATCTTTGTAGAATTGCTTTATTACATCGTTAATGGCAGGATGCATGCGGAATTGGTAATTGAATACACCCTTTAGATTATCATCTATCTGGGTGAACAAACGTTCAAAATGACTTATTTCAAGAGTTTTGAAGTTCTTAAGGACATAGCTCTTTAATTCTTTCATCTTCTGCCTTTCATCATCATTCTTTTCTCTCTTGATCAGATAGTCAAAAGAGTTAATGAAAGATTCTCTAGACAGCATAGGTGGTAGTTGTCTATGGTCACCAATTATCACATTCTTTTTCCCATAGATTAATGGTAGGGATAATTCAGCAGGAGTCGCTTTACTTGACTCGTCCTGAATAACCATATCAAAATAAATTTTGGGGTTATATACGCCCTCTTTATCACTGAAGATCCGCCTATAAATCCTATAGAATTTTGTGGGAACAAAGCGGTTTCTCTTTCCGCTATTCTCAATTGATTCAGACAGGATAATGTTTTTCTGACCAATAGAACTACATGTAGCACCTATAACGTTGCAATTCTTTATATAGTTGTCAAAAAACAAATTCTTCAGTTCTGGCGTTGGATTCTCCAGTAAATCTAACCAAAGCTCTTGCGCTTCAGATGGCATTCTTTCGGAATCTAATCGACGACCTACATTTTCCATCCAGTTTAGAAGTATCAACTTTTCAGGTGCTTCATAAATGGAGTCCATGTCAGTATAAACATCATCGTCATCATCATCGTCATCGATTGAAACATTTTTCTTTTTAGCATTCCAATCTTCACCTTTTGCCCATCTATACATGGCAGAATATGAAAATTGTAAACCTTCTGTTTCAAGCCGAGACTCATCACCGATACGTATAGGTTTAATGAGGTTATGGTATTGGTTTACTACACGGTCAATAGCGTTGTCAACAGCTAGATTTGTCTCAGATGTAAGAAGTATCCTTTTATCGGGGTTTTCTCTTGTGTGCTGCCAAATCAATTCTGCTATGGCTGTAGATTTCCCAGTTCCCGGAGGTCCTTGGATAAGGGCAAGGTCAGGAGCCAGCAAAGCCTTTGCTATAGCTGTCTTCTGAGGTTGGTTTTTATCAATTTTAGTGTTAAGAATATGCTTACTAATCTCTTGCTCTTCCAGTTTTATCGATTCTTCATAATCTTTGATACCTCCTGCTTTTGAGGCATCAAAGATAAAATCTCCTAATGATGCATTTTCAACATCACGCCCCTGGACGATTCTGTTCAATGATTCTTTAAGGCGGGCTAGCTTTTCAAGGTCACCAGACAAATCAGGTGTAATAGAAGAAACCTCCGATTCTTCTATCAACTGTTTTGTAACCTCATAATTATCTCCTGAAATGTCAATGACGATTTCTGGATAGTTGGCAATTCTTATTAGCCTACCTATAGATAAATTTCCAATCGAGAAATCTGCGCCCTTCAGCTCTCTTATAGCTTCAACCCGTTCTTCATCGCGGCTCTTTTTGTCGAAGTAGTAAAATAATTTGACGAAACCAGCAGGTGTGTCATTGATTACACACTTGTAACGTGATGCGTCAAAAGAACTGAGCTTATTTTGTAATTGTGGTCTGAAAGCAATGAGCTCTTCAAGGGTATCAAATTCCCTATAGAAAGATAGTTCGGTACCTTTCTTTATAAGTTCGACATTTAGCTTATCAAATGAATCATGAAGTTCTTCCATGATATTTGTAAGCTCTGCTTTCTTATATATAATATCAAAGTTGCATTTATGTCCCTTTTTGAATATACCGAAATCTATAAATCCGTATTCACTACTTAATTGGGTAAGAATCTCTGGCAAACTCTTTTCTTTCCACTTAAAGTCAATGCCAATCGAAGAGCCATTCTTCTCAATGCTGACCTTCCCTTTAAGCTCGGTGTGTATTTGGTCATTGAAGCGGTCTAATTCCTCTGTTGTTGCCCAACTTCTGTTTTCTTTATACTTATAAAAGAAGCGTGGGATAACCTCATAATTACCTTTGCCAAATATTCTGTTAACGATTTGACAGTCTAATGTATACTCGAAGTGTATATCTGTTGTGTCATTTTTGCTATTAAAAGCGTAGACGTCGTTTGCTATTGAGCGGCCCTCTATGTTTTCCTCAACCACTTCCATTTCGTCTTCATCTTCGTCAAAGATGTCAGATACAGAAAGCCTTACTTTCTTTTTGAACAGGATGGTGCCTTCTTCTGAAATAGGAAGACCAAACTTGTTCTTTTTCCAGTCATAATGATCGATTGCGGAATCTTTAATTTTAAACTCATATTCGATTCTGCACATTCTAATCTCAAATAGTTCTTCCAACTTTCTGAGTATCTCTTCCTTAAAATAGCCTCCTTCTACGACAAGATGTTTATATAATGTAACGCCTCCTAAAGAATCTTTGAAGACCTCGACGTTCTTGAATTCATGATTTGGACATATTCTTTCCAAGTAATACAAAATACTTGGGTATGTCTGTATAATAGCAGAAGCTTCATCAGGAAGTGAAACCTGCAAATTTTGGAAATCTTCATTGTCTCTCAGGCGCTGAAGTTCATTAATTGAAATTTGCAAACGGCGCTTCTTGTCAAAATCGTATTCGATTTCCAATTTGTCAAGTAATTCTTTGACGCCAGTAAACTGAGCTTTGATATCGGTAATCTTGCCATCAATGACAGGATAATATGAGAAAGAAACATATTCTTTGTTAGCCTGGGTACTGATTCTGGATTTCTCGCGCTCATTCAAATTGCTCCAGTTTTTATATGGAGCAAATACATAACCATCATCAAAGTGGCAGTCTTGGTCAGAGATATCAAGAGATTCCATTATTATAGACTTCAGATAATCGGTATTGTCTGAAGTATCTATTCTGACATGTAGTTTTTCGTTGACTATGGTTGACAAAGAAGGAATGATACTGATTGGTTCTGTTCTTTGACGCAGTATTTGTTCCTGAACTTCTGTGTGTTTTTGCCAAATGTCTTTTAGCAATGTCTTATCAGATGACCTTTTCTGAAGATTCTCTGTAACTACTTCTTTATGACTAACAACTACATTCCTATATTCTGTATTGATTTTGATAACTTTAACAGCAAGAGTCTTTCCAATATAACTATCATAATCAAACACTTTAACTATATCTATTTGGGAACCCGGCATGAATGCTTCTATGCCAAAGGCATCCACAATCATTCCTCCCTTTGTGCCGCATTTTACATAGACTTTTATAGTTTCGTTATTTCTGTAGACTTCTTCTATTTTATCCCAGGCTTTAGTAAACCTCGCTTTTCTGTGTGAGACTAGAAGTGGCCCATGGTTATGAGTAGATTCCTCTATATAGACTTCAATTTGATCTCCAACTTTGAGATTCGGATTATATCTTAACTCACTAGCAGATATTATCGCATTTGCATTTTGTCCTAGGTTTACTACAACCTCACTTCTATTGAGCGATATAACTTTAGCTAATACAATATCCTGTTTTTGAAATGACGAAATAGTGGATAAGTTTTTAGACGCATCTGTCTTATTTGCTTCATATTGTTCCCAATCAAAATCACCGAGAGGGATAATACGAGGAGTAGATGTTGTCGAAGTGCTAGTACTTGATATTGAAGGCTTTTGGGGAGAAACATACTTCTTATCGCCAAAATGCTCATATACAAGAACTGCTTGTTCATCAGCAAGCATGAAATAGGGGGTTCGCTCAACCTCAAAGCCTTTGCTTGATAAAAAATCACATAATGTTTGCAATCCTACAGAAAGTTCTTTGCAAACTTTATTTAATCTGACAGACATATTGTGACCTATGATTTAGATGTAAGGTTGTTATTTAAAGATATTATAGTATCCTTCTCTTGGTTTTCAGATGAATCAGACTTAAAGGTTGAAGTTTCACCTCCTTTCATAATCATACTTATGTATTCCTCAATGAATAGATGTGGGAGCATTACATTTTCATATGAAATAAAAGGCTCAAACAACTTTGCAACTTCTGATGCATTAAAACCGGCATGTCCACATCCAACGGGAGTCACAAGATAAGAAAATTGCATATTTGTATCAACAAAATCCTTAAAACGAGATACGGCATTACTAAGATCGCTTATTGAAAAGCCTTTTGTTGGTAATGCGTAACACTCCCCTGTTTTACCATCTATAACACCTATCTGTGCACCAAACTTCTTTGCTGCAAGACCTGATGCTCCATATTTTTGAGAACCTTTTTTGTCGGTGCCAAATACGAATATTTGATTAGTCCTCAAAGCAAAAATATGATTGGGAGTAAACCTATCGTAAGTTTTCAGAATTTCTGTGATCTCCTTTTGTTTTATTGCCGTCTCCTTTTCCCTTTCTAAGTAGTGCTCTGTGACTTGAATATCAGGTTGTGATGCAGGGACTTCAGACTCTTGAACATCTTGTTCCTTTTCTTCTTGAATTTTCGCCTCAATAGCGAATGAAATGGAACTTAATTCTGGAACAATAAAAGAATTGAGGTTAAGACTGATAGCCAAATCAATAATATCCATATTGGATAAGTTGGCAGTGTTGTTCGTGATATCCTCTATTTTATCTATAAAATGGGCATTGTCGGTAATCTTAAGCCAGCTTTGAACTATACCTGATAATTTGTTTTCAAGAATAATTGGCTGATTAAAAACAATTAATGTCGGTATATTCCTTATCCAATCATTATTAATACCGAGGTCTCTTAATCCATTTTTTAAAGATGCATGATTTATTCTTGCTTGTTGATAAACAGTCTTTCGTGAACCTCCTTTGATGGCAATACCGTTTGCTGTCCAGTCTCCATTTTCTGTTGCAACAATATTTCCGCCATAATTCTTGAATTCAATAGCAACGATGGCATCATGCTTGATGACAATAGCATCAAGTTCGCTATCGAAGATATTATAATTTGCGACAAGAAGATAGAAATGATCAGAGTTGAAATACTTCGATTTCATTTTTTTGCAGAGCAACCTGAACTGTTCTCTCTCAGCAGTTGTTTCATAGTTGCTACATCTAAAAGCTAAGAACCCACCTTTCATATACTGATATATATTAAACAGTTATAAACAGATATTATTTAAAGGCTATAAACTTAATGATTATTTGTAAGCATGTGAAAGTAAATACTACTTATACTCCCTTTCCAATAATTCTTTTATATCGACTTCCAGCAGATCAGATATACGAAGTAGATTGGCGAGGTCAGGCTGGGATGAGTTAGTACAACTTTGATGCGGTTTATATCTTCCATATTCTTTAGGTTTTATGGCACAAAGATAGCGATTATTTCTTTATGTCAAGTCAAAATAAAAATTTTTTATTCAAAATAGTTAGCACATATCACTACAGTTCAACTTTTGGGGGCACTTCAATCAGTCAAAAAGTGACATGTGCTAACTGTTTTGAAAAAAACTTTTGCGAAAAACCCTACGAACCCTCCGGAAAGGAGGGAATATATAAATAAGGTTCGCGGGTGTTCCGCGCGCGTATAAATTTACCCCAAATAACCTACATACCTACACCTTTGGTGGTTAATCGGAAGAATATAAGGCGGATGAGTGGGTGTAGGTTGGGGTGTAGGTTGGGTGAAAAGGTGTAGGTTTTAACACTTTTTTGGCGATTCACACGGAATAGGATGGGGGAGGGTAGGCCGGTCCTTGAATTAGAAGACCACGGTCTTCCGGCCATAAGACCGCGGTCCTTGAGCCGTAAGACCGTGGTCTTATGGTTTTTCTCACGCGTGAGAAAATATTTTATCACTGGTGAGAAAAATGTTTATCACGCATGAGAAAATATTTCATCACGCGGTCTTCCTTCATTTATAGGTGTAGTTGATCTCCATTTGCATATAGCCCTTGGGCCATTTGACGCGGTCGAGGTAGAAGCGGGCGGTGCCGTGGGAGAGGAGGTAGAGGCCGGGCTTTACTTCGCGGAACTCATATTGCAGGTAGTTCTGGCCTTCGTTGTAGCTGAGGCGTGCAATCTGCCAGCAGCCGTCGGCAATGTGAACGGTCATGCTTCCGAGCTTCACGACGTAGAAGAGCTTTTCGTTGGAGGTGTAGCTGCCCTCGTATTTCATGCCGGTGTCCTGCTTCTTCTGACGTTTCTTCTGCAGCTCACGGACTTTCTCGCGTACCTTTTTATAGAACTTGTCATAGACGTTGGCGCTGAGCATGTCGTCGTGCTTGAGGAAGGAGGCCACCTGCTTGGGCGTCAGCTCCTGCTTCATCTCTACCATGCGGACGTTCGTGGCTGTTGCCTTGCCATCGGCATAGTGTACGTCCTCGGCCATCGTGATGCCGAAATGCTTGTGTTCCCTGAGGGCGGAGAGGATGGGGCCGTAGCCTGCCAGACGGGCAGCAAAGGTGACGACGCGACGGTGGGGGAACTTCTTCAGGTCGATGTCTTTCTCCAGCTTGCACGTCACGGAATAGTCGAGGGTCTTGGTACGTGCGCTGAGGGGCTTGGCATTGGCAAGCACCTGCTGCAGGAGATATTCCTCGAAGGTCATGCCATTGGCCAGCACTACAGCCTCGGGCATGTCGAGCGTGTAGGCGATGTCGTCATCCTCCTGAGCATGAACACTCAGGGCGAAGCACATCGTTAACAGGATGAAGGCATATTTCATTTTATATAGGGTTTCAGAGGATGGAACTTAAATATGATCAAATCTAACCTTAAATATTCTTTCAAACCACAGATTCTACGGATTTTTCTTTTTTACACGAATTCAAGACATGAATTTTTCTTTGGAAACGAATTGCCGTAATGCGCATAATTTTCTTCTTTCACCACAGATTTCACGGATTCAACGGATCTCTTTGCGTGGGCGGTGAAAGGAATGTCGCCCCGCTGGGGCTTGGAGTTTCGATGGCTGGTCATCTTGAAAACTAGTTTTCAGAGTGACAGCCCTCGGAATCTCCTACGGCTAACAGCCTAAGCTGTGAGCCAATTCCTTTCTCCGAGAGCGAGGATTCATTATGATCATTCTTGAAGTGTCAAGCGTCGCAAGCGCCGAGCGACGGACATTCGTGTTCAATAAATTTAAGTCTTGATTTATGACCGATTTATGTTCCATGAATAATCTGTCTCATCTGTGGTGCTTTAATCTTCCTTATGGTGGCGATGGTGTCCGCCGCGGTGTTTCTTCTTGCCTTTGCCAGCGGGCTTGGCTTCGGGGTGCCCAGTGGCTTTGGCTTCTGGGTTTCCTGCGGGTTTACTGCCTTTCTTGGAGCCGTGGCCTCGGCCTCGGCCATGACCGCGACCGCGACCACGCCCTTTGCCACCGGTGCGCG
>Ga0247609_10002112_pt1 | contig 21734 bp, 28 predicted proteins | sample 172DNAGHGlowgp2_FD_193487 | JGI IMG/M metagenome (GOLD analysis project Ga0247609, IMG submission 193487) | Sheep rumen microbial communities from Palmerston North, Manawatu-Wanganui, New Zealand - 1728 DNA GHGlow gp2 | ecosystem: Host-associated > Mammals > Digestive system > Stomach > Rumen ...
ATTGGAGAAACAGATTTGACAGGAAACAACAATGCATTTTATAGATTATTTTATAATTGTTCAAAATTAATTAATGCTGAGAATTTATCTTTACCTGCTACAATATTAGCAACTCAATGTTATTATCAGATGTTCCAAGGTTGTACATCATTAACTGAAGCGCCTGAATTACCTGCTACAACATTGGCAAATTATTGTTTTTATCAGATGTTCCAAGGTTGTACAAGTTTGACAACTGCACCACAGTTACCCGCTACAACATTGGTACAAGGCTGTTATTATAGAATGTTTAATGGTTGTACAAGTCTAACAATGGCGCCTGAGTTACCTGCTACAACATTGGCAGGTTATTGTTATAATAGTATGTTTTATAATTGCACATCATTAAATTATATAAAGTGTCTTGCAACCAACATATCTGCATATAATTGTACAGCTTCTTGGGTAAGTGGCGTTGCAGCAAGTGGTACATTTGTTAAGGATGCAAATATGGCAGGTTGGCCAACAGGCGATAATGGCATTCCTATCAATTGGACGGTAGTAGATAATGTTTAAAAAATGTTAAATGGTATGATTTATTTAAATAATTCACAAATAAATGATTGGAACTTTGACAATGCCTATATAAATAAGGTTTATTATGGTGTTAGGCCTGAACCATCTTATACACAATATGAATATGTACAAGGCAATGGCACTAGTTATATAATAACAGACTATTATGTGAATGACAACACATGGGCAGAGGTTGATATTGAAGGTAGAAAGGCAACTAGTTCGACTGTTTCTGCTGGAGAAGCCCATCCATTTGGCAGCTGTCATAATATAAATGGCCAAGCCAGTCATAGATTTAAGTGGTTATACCCTGGGTCAACAATTTTTGGAAGTGGTGGCATGAGATTTGATTATAAAGGCTTAACAGCAGTAACAAGGGGGGATTCTATTATCCTAAGCAGAGGTATTGTTAAAATTGATAGTTCTGGAGGTTATATTGATGACACTAAACTTGTAAGTTTCTCAGACCAATCATCAACAAGTTTTGATGGAAATATGTGCCCAATAGGTATATTCCTGAACTTAGAATATAACGGAACAACTATTCAACCACTAGTTGGCTCTATAGCATATAACGGTAAAATCTACAGTGTAAAGATTTATGAGGGCAATACACTTGTTAGAAATTATGTACCTGCAATAAAAGATGGTGTTGCAGGAATGTTTGAAACCATTACAGGAGTAATGTATGGCAGTGCAGTATCAACACCATTTACAGTAGGAGGTGAGGCAACAGAAATTGGTGGTACTAATGGCAATGTTGTATACCAAAAGATAACAACAGGTGATTCGCCAACACCTCCAACGCCAACAGGCACAATATGGCTTGACCCACCTAGCATTAGGGACCAAAACGCTATTTATAATGTTGGTTTTTACTGGGGAGAAGGCTATAAAATGGTAATAAACACATATTTAAGTGGTAGTTTTTCCGTCAATGCATCAATAATGAGCAATGACCCACACCATTCACCAATTGATTTTGTATATTACAACAATGGTTTTTATCTTGATTTGCATGACCCTTTATCAACGTCAAGTCCTGATGTTTACACCGGAGATTATTCTTATAGAATAACGAAGAGTAGAACGTTAAGCAATTATGAAAATGGGCAGATAATGAACACCATAATTACCTATGGAACTGTTAGAGTGGAACTTGAAGAAACAGGTGCTGCAATTGTAACTGCTTCAACAAACACAGGTGGAGCAAAAAACTGGTATAATGGTCTGTATGATATTAATATCAGAATTAGTAGTCCATCAACAACTGCTCATTTAAGCGGAATTAAAGTGTATAATGCAAATGATGAACTTGTAAATGATTTGAAGTTTATTAAAAATGATGGTGTTGTTGGTGCACAAGAGATTTCAATGTATGATAGTGTGCTTGGGGTAACTTATAATAATACAACAGAATATACACCTAGTTATCATATTGTAACACCATAAAAAATATAAAATCCCATTAACAAAAAAGTTGATGGGATTTATTATTTATTCCATTTTACTAATATTTATATAAAAAGAATATGAAAATACATTGGTACACGTTAACTTGGAATGAAGAGGATATTGCACCTTTCATTCTGCAATATTGGCAGAAACTCATAGATGATGGAGTTGATTTGTATGTTTACATATGGGATAATTATTCAACAGATTCAACCATTGACATTTTAAAACAAAAGCCTTGGATAGAAGTTAGATTATTCCAGACAGATGGAATGAATGATGTTATTCATGCAACCATCAAAAACAATTGTTGGAAGGAAGCAAAAGGAAAAGCAGATTGGGTTGTTCTAGCAGACTTTGACGAAATACTTTGGTCAAATGATTTTGTTTCAGAACTTCAATATATGAAGGATAATGGTTATAATATGCTTGGAACAAAATGGTATGCATTCTGTGGTGATTCTTTTCCAACATTCAGTGAAGAAAAATACCTTCATCAACTGGTAAAAAGAGGTTATAAACAATATATCAATCATATGCCTCAATACTCTGATTTGGGAAAGTTCATGCTTTTTAATCCAAACACCATTGATTCGCTGCAATTCAGTGTAGGAAACCATATATTGTACAATATAAAGCCTTACTTGAAATTATACAAATCTGATAAGATAATAGCGTTTCACGTTAACAAGGGATTGGGAGAAGATTATTTTGTTAATAGGAGAAAACTAATGGCAAAAAGACTGTCAGAAACGAATAAGAAATATGGAATGTCCATTGAATACCTAGATGCAGATGAAAAGATGAGAAATGAGTATAAAAATAACGTGAATAATTCAATTGATATATCAAATCTATGATTAATATAATAACAATCAACCTTAATAATGCAGAAGGATTAAAGAAAACCATTAAAAGCGTTATCAAGCAAACATTTCTGGATAAGATAAACTATATAATCATTGATGGTGGCTCAACAGATGGAAGTCTTGATGTTATTGAAAACTACAAAGAGTATTTTTATTACTGGGTGAGTGAAAAGGATGGCGGAATTTTTAATGCAATGAACAAGGGCATTGATGCAGCGCCAAATGAAGGATATTGTTTGTTTATGAATAGTGGGGATTACTTACACGACAATGATATTATTAGAAATATCTATAAGGAACTAGATGGAACAAGCATTGTATATGGCAATGAGTATTTTCTTGAAAAAGAAAGAAAACGATTATCAACATATCCAGATAAACTTGATGAGGCATTTTTCAGAAGAACGGCATTACCACATCAATCAACGTTCATTTCAGCAAAATTGATGAAGGAAAACAAGTATTGTGAGGATTGTGGCTTGCTAGGTGATTGGAAGTTTCTAAGGGAATCAATCATTGATAAAAATGTAAGTTATAAGCACATTCCATTAACTATTAGTGTTTATGGCTTGGATGGCATTTCAACAATCAATAGAAAGGTATTTGAACGAGAAAAGTTAGAATATTACAGGAATAAATAATTAAAAGGATGGTTTTTTCCATCCTTTTTCTTTATAATAAATATAATCAATAATGAAATCAAAAATTGTAATTCTAGAGGATTCTGTAATCCTTTATTCAAATTATATTGGGAATGATTCGTGGGAAAGAGTTGACGCTTTTCCTAGAGGTGGTTTGACATATTTATTGAAGAATAATAATATAAAGTTCTTTGCATACCATGATTGGCTATACAAGAATTGCATTATATCAATGGAATTGCCATTGTACATCATTGACGAGGAATTGGGCATTGATGGTGAATATTCAGACGTTGAAGAAATCACTGAAATTCTCAATAGGATTTTCCCATCAAATACAGCTGGTGGAGAAATTGATTTAACGTCATATTTGAAGAAAAGAGAGGCAGCAGAACTTTATCAGCCAATTGGTGATTATCTAACAAAGGAAAGTGGTGATACACTTTATCAACCTATTGGTGACTATGTGACAGATGACGAACTTGAAACCATCCTTGAAGATTATTACACCAAGGATGAAGTTGATGATTTACTGGGTAATAAACAAGATAAATTATCAGCAGGAACAGGAATTGAAATATCAGGAAATGTAATTAGTTGCACTGTAACAGGAGGCAGTGGAACAACAGATGCCTATACAAAGGCAGAATCAGATGAAAGATTCCAACCAAAGGGTGATTATTTGTCTGGTAATGCTTTGAATGGTTATGCAACAGAGCAATGGGTTGAAAACAAAGGCTACATTAACGAGTTAAAAACCATCAATGGGGAATCATTAATTGGTCAAGGAAACATCGTTATTTCTGGAGGCTCTGGAACGTCCATAACGGTCGATTCTGAGTTGAGCCTTATAAGTACCAACCCGGTAGAAAATAAAGTGATTACAGAGGCTTTAAATAGCAAATTGGATGCATCTGGTTTAACAGGATATGCTACTGAACAATGGGTTGAAAGCAAGGGATATATTACAGGCGTCGACCTGTCAAACTATGCAACACTTCAAGATATTCCAACAGTACCAACTGATGTTTCAGCGTTCAACAATGATGCTGGATATATAACATCATCTTCAACGGTTTTCAATAACTATTATAATAAGACAGAAATTGACAATCTTATAAATTACATCAATGGTCAGATAAGTGGATTGGTAGATAGTTATTCAGAATGTTGCACTGCAATGACACTTGAAGGAACTGCTATATATTGGACATCATCAGCCGGACAAAACATTGATATTGGCTCTTCTTCACAAATTGCAATAATCAGAAGACCAAATGGAACGATTATAACACCAGCAGCAGACCAAAATCAAGTTTATCCAATGCCAAATAATGGTCAAAATAAGTGTACTTTCAGATTGATTGAAGGAATAACATATCTGGGTTGTTGTGGCAACCAATCATTGTTTACTTCTCAAAATGTTCTTAAATGGTCATTTAATGGTGGGTTTAGCAAAATTGATGAATTCTGTTTCAGTGGAAGCACAAGATTGCAGGTGATTGAATTACCGTCAACCGTTACTGAAATAGGCTATTGTGCATTCTCCGGAAATACAGCAATGACCAATATTACAATACATGCAACAACTCCACCAACATTACCAACAAGTGGAATATATGCAAATGCATTGGATGATTTATATGCTGTTAACCAAAACTTTACAATATATGTACCGGCAGATGCAGTAAATAGTTATAAATCTGCAAGTGGTTGGAGCACTTATTCTGCAAAGATTCAAGCCATTCCATAAATAATATCTTTATAAAAAATATATACTAATGGAAAAGATAGCATTTAGAGATTATTCAATTACTCAACCATATATTGAGAAAACAACTAGGAATGGTTATATTCGTTTTGGGTATGATAACCTATACCCGAAATTCATATTGAATCTAGTTAATTCAAGCCCATTGCAAAAAGCAATTCTTGAATCAAAGAAAACCTATATCCTAGGAGCAGGAATTGAAAAAACAGAGGAAAATATCTACACACCAAACATGTTCGAAACGTGGCAAGAACTATTAGATAAGACTTGTACAGATTGGGTATATTTCAAGGCCGTTTCATTCCAAGTTATTTTAAATGAATCTGGAACGAGATTTTCATTCTACCATCAACCAGTTGACCAAGTTAGATTAGGACAATACAATGATAAAAACATCATTGAAAACGCCTATCTTTGCACCGACTGGGCAAAAGCACAAAGAAACAAAAACATTGTTGAAATACCAATGTTTGGCAGCGAAACACCAAAAAAAGGACAAGCATATCTGTTATATTTCAAGGAATATCAACCAGATAATTATTATTACTCCATTCCTGAATTCATGGCAGCAGCCAACTACATTGCAGCAGATGGTGCTCTGTCCCAGTATTATTTGAACTACATCAAGAACAACTTTTCAGCCAATCTTGCATTGAGATTCCCAACAGAGCCAACAGAAGAAAAGAAACAAGAATTATATGAAAACCTTGTACAAAGCTTTGGTGGTGCTGAGAATGCTGGAAATATATTATTGTTATTTGGTGAAAATGGTGTGGTGCCAGAGATAAATGCAATTGAATCAGTTAATGCCGATTTGTATAACAGCGTTGTTGACATCATCAAGACTGCCATTGTTTCAGCCAACAGATTAACGTCACCAGTGCTTGCAGGTATTGGAACATCAACAGGTTTTTCAAGCAAATCAGACGAGTTAATTGCTGCTTATACCCAATACAAGTTAACCGTTGTTGCAGATGAAAGGAAATTCTTGATGAATTGTTTCAACAAACTCCTAGAAATGAACGGCCATTCACGTTGTATGAACATTATTGATTTTGATTTAAGACAGGAATTTGAAGGCCAATCACATAATAATGATAATGTTGAAAAGGAGGGTAACAACGTTGATGAAAATAATGAAGATAAACAGATAAATGAAGATGGCAACGAACAATAAGAAACTAGGTGAAATTGTGATTATCAGTGAAGAATTGCTGAAATTATATGGCGGTGTTTCAAAGAATTTATCTGTGGATAAAATTTATCCATTCACAATATTAGCCCAAGGATTTTACATTGAGGATATACTTGGAAGAGCATTGTTATCAGAGTTGCAAGAACAAATAGAAAATGATTCACTAACTGAACCTAACAAGGCTCTAATACTTAAAATTGCCCCGGTGTTAAGCCTATATTCTGAATATTTGGCGTTGAGGTCATTAACATATAGCGTTACAGAGAAATCCGTTACTAGGGAACACAGCGAAAATTCGGAAACAATATCTGAGCGTGAACTAGGCGAATTTATACTAGACATTAAGAATAGGGCTGAAATGGCAGAGGTTTTACTTATCAAGTATTTGTGCAATTGTAGGGATTTGTACCCATTATGGAGGCCGTTAAATCCTTGCCATTGTGAGCAGTATTTACCAACTGATGGAAATGCAGAAAATACCTATCATAATTTGGTTTATTTTCCAGAAAAGAAAAATGATTGTGATTGTGGATGCAATCAAGATATATGGATAAAAAAGTTTTAATTAAATAACTGGAGAACAAAATCTCCAGTTATTTTTTTTTAACAACATACAAACAAAACGAAAAAAAAAAACTTCAACAATACACAATACAAAAAATAAAGCAAAAAAATTGTGCTGATGGTGAATTCTTCATCCAAGGGTAGAAAGTGGCTAATTTCTTGTTTCCTTAACGCTCAAATCGAAGCAAATCAAGGTATATCAATATACCCCTTTGTCATTGGATGATTTGGGAAATGTTTTTTCAAAACTTTCATTACTGAGGCATCATTTGTACAACTCCACGCCCATTTGCCAAAATATTCATCCGCTTTTGGATATAATTCATAAGAATCATTATGGTATTGGTCTGGAGGCATAACTCTATATTCAAACACCTCATACCATTTTACAATTTCAGAAGGGTCATCAACAGATGGCTGAGAAATACCATAAATTACCAACTCACTGTCCTTGTATAATTGCTGATGAAGCATATTATACTTCTTTGTCATAAATTCTTTCCTAAGTTCAATCATATTTTCAAAAATTAGACGTTATTTTTCAAAAACCTTATAACTATCCATCAACGTTGCAAAATGCTCTTATTTCTTGTTTCCTTAACGCTTAAATCGAAACAAATTTATGAAATATATATTACTCTAGTTTTTTTAAGCCTTTAAATATTTCAACAAGTTCATTAAGAAGTTCATCACTAGGATGATAAGCATTGTAAAGTTGCAAAAAGTATTTTCTTCCAGAAAATTTTCTCCTTTCTTCTTCTGTAAAATCTTGAAGTTTTACTGTATACCCATAATCAAGCATTACCTTTATTTGTCCATCTAGTTCTTCCTCATGTGTTTCTGATTCCAGCAATCTTTTAATTTTTTCAATATTCACATCATCAACATTACCTCTATAAAATCGTTGTAGATTAACCACAGCAGTCCTGAACACATCCATTCGTTCATTAAACTCATCAACACTGAACTTATCAATAGCAACGTTTTGTGCATTGTGCAAACCTGCTTCTGCTGATTTTTTTAAGGCTTTGAGTAGCCTCATAAAAAGCATTGTACTTGTTTTATACATTTCTTTAAAATTATTTTGTTAAACTTTTTTTAAATTATAATTGGGTGTAACTCCATATATAACCACCTGCTGATTTGTGCCTACCTTTGCAACAAGAAGAAATATTGCTTCCATTAATTCCTAATTCTTCTGCTGCATCTTTTGCAGATGACCACACTCTAAGAAGTTTTCCATCCAAAGTATATTGATATACAGGTATTTTTCTTGCTTCAGACATTTTTTGCTTTGTTTCTTCAGCGTGTTTGCAGCCTTTATGTGCTTCACTCATTTTCTTCTTAGTTTCTTCAGTGTGATGTGTGCCTTTATTTGCCATTGAGTAATTTTCCAATGTCTTAGGATTATTGCAATTTTTCTTATGTGTTACCAATCTTAAATTTTCAAGTCTGTTATCATCCCTTATACAATTAATGTGGTCAATCTCATAGCCTTTTGGCATTTCTCCATTGAAAGTAATCCAAATAAGCCTATGAACATAGTAACTTTTGAATTTATTGGTTTCTCTATTTTTAATAAAAACAATTCTGTATCCAGTACTATGTTTTCCTCCAATTTCTTTTCCATGTTTATTATATATTTTCCCATTTGAACAAGCTAAATAAAGTTTATTAAATGGTATTGGTAAATATCTGCCCATATTTTTTAATTTTCTACAAATATACAAAATATTTTTGAATTAACCAAATTTAACAATAAATATTTCTAAATTAATTATTTTTTTACCATATTTGCAATATCACTGGTGATAACAAACAATTTATTAACTAAAATTTTTAAAAAAATGACAAAGAAAGAATTCCTAGAAGAATTGAATGCAATGGTCGATGAGGAAATGTCAATTGTGAATCTTCAGAGTGATGACTTCAATCCTGAAGTTTTATACAAACTATGGCGTGTGAAAGAATTAGCTATGAACATTGATGATTAACTAAAAAAAGATTTATTGAAAAGGAGAGTTGAAATAAACTCTCTTTTTTTTTGTTTTTTTAAAATATTTTTTATATATTTGTATATATATTTACAATTTTTCAATTTATTGTAATATTTAGTTAAAGACATACAAAGGTATTCAATAAGCTGGATAAATCCTTGATAGTTATTAAAAACATCTATTTCAGCAACATTTACAAGGTGTTAAAAGTTTTTATTTTTGAAGATTTTATTAAAAATCTTGGTTAGGTCAACCAAACCTTAAAGCCATGTGGCATCAACGACCGCTAACTGTCGAATTGCTGACCTCAAGCATCTTTAAAAGATGATTTGTAAACTTTAAGATAATTTGGTGTTATGATAAATCAGATGACCGATGATAAGGAAATTCTGAACCGATGTGTGAGGGATGGCATAACACACCTAGCAGTTAACGCTTGTAACGTTAAACTACTCAAACAACATTTTATATATATTATTTATTTTATTTTATATTTTATAAAAATTAAATAATTAATATTTTATTCTATATAGTATAATATATCAGAAGATAAAATGATGCTTGAGGGATGTAAAGGAGAAAATGTGTTCAGTTGAAAACACATTATCATAACTATATAAATAGTTATCAAAAAAATTTTTAAAAAAATTATCATTTTATTTTTGTTTTTAACATTTTTTTTGTATATTTGCACTGTTAATGAAAAAATGAGTTCTCAAAAACAATGACCCAAGAACTATTTGAAGAAGACCTATACCAAACCAGAGAAGAATTGAAAGAGGCTGAAAAGAGAGGAGAAGGAAAAATAAATTGGTCAAAGTGGGATGGACTAGTAAATAAATTAAGAAAATCATGGGAAAAGTCAAAATGAAAGCCAAAGAAAGAAAGGAGTTCAAAAAACAACTTAATGCTCAACCAGAAACAATTTGGAAGGCTATTGAATATAGCCCACCAAAGCAATTCAAATGCTGTTTCTTTGACTAGTTAAAATATACCCTTTGCAGTTGGTGGGAATAATAAACTGCAATTAAAACCGTTTTAAATAACAACTTGATTTAAGAATCAAGTTTCTTGGGAAGGGTGAGGTAACACCGGTAAAACCTCAGTCAAGCCCATGTGAAAAATAAAGAAAGGTGGGATTCTCTATATCACTTGTTACCCACCTTCTTTATTTTAAAAAAAAAGATGAAAAAGTTTTATAACATTCTGTTGATTGCATTGATGGGAATAACAATCTATCTGTCAATAACAATAGCAAAACAAAAGCAAATAATAAACGAATATAAAGCCTTACCAGCGGACACAATTGTTCAACACGATACATTATACCAAGAAAAGATTTTAAACGATTCTATACCCATTATAATCGAAAAAACAATAGTCAAAACAGATACATTCAAAATCATACAAAAAGACACAATTCAAACACTACTAGTTAATCTAAATAAAACAGAATATCAAGATACAGTAACAGACAACGAACAAGATACCATTATTTATCATGCATTCCTAACAGGCAGAGGCTATCAAAATGAAAATTACCCAATCCTAGATAGCATTAAATTTAAGCTAAAAAATAAATATATCATTGAACAACAAACCATCTATAAACAATTACCAAAGAAAATAAAACCAGTCATCATCCCAACAATAACAACAGGATATGACCCAATAAATAAAAACTTTGGAATAATAATAGGAATAGGAATTTCAATAATGAAAAAATAATTTTTAAATATTTACACTTTTTAATAATTCATTATATTTATATTAGAAGCAGTTATTATTTAGATGCCGATTTGTATTTGCTAAAAATAATTTTTTATAAATATATAATATAATGAATTCAAATGAAAATTACTTTGATGCTCTTGAAGAGCAAGATGAAAAAATCATCACAGAATTTAACAATGACCTTAAATGGTTTACAAACTTACAGTACAATAATAAGGGTTCAAAGATTGATGCAACAGCCCTTGATAAAAAAGGAAGAAAAGTCCATATAGAAATCAAACAACGAACAGGAGATAAATATGGAAACTTCAAAAACTTTATCGAACACTTTGATACAATATTCTTAGACACTGGTAAACTTGACTACTTCTCAAAGATAATGTCAAGCGGATTCACACTCAACGAAAAGGAACTATTTGTCTCAATCTTTGATAATGGTGATTTAATCATCATCCACGACCTAAATCAGCCACAACAAATAGAATGGCTACCAAATAACAGAATATTCAACCCAGGCACAAAACAATGGGAATGGGAACACAGAATAGGATTATATTGGTATAATGGACTTGTATATGAAAAAGATGAGGATGGACATTATAAAAAATGGTCAAAAGAAGAAATTGAATACTATCAATTAAATAAATAATGGTAATTGTCTATTTATATATATATCACTTTTCATTTTTAAAAAAATTCTTTATCAATGAAAATCCCTCGCCATAAAAAAGCGAGGGATTTCTTCTTACTCAATCATCAATGAAAGATACAGCATCAGCAATGTCTTTGTCATTCTTCAAAGCATGAACATAAACACTAATTGAATTCGGTGAACGACTTAATAAACTTGCAACACCACGAACACTTGCACCAGGAGAATTTAAATAAGCACTTGCAAAACTGTGACGAGCAACATTCATAGTTACTTCATCAATATCAACCAAAGGCTCTTCCAAACCATTCTCAATATTGCTGCTAATGGTTGCCTCATTAATAGCCATAAAAGCCTCTCTAACCCTCTTAACTGCAACCTCAGTAAACTTGTTCACCTGCTTCTGCAAACCTCTGTCATCAGCCTTGGAATTCGTTATAACAGGATAAACAAAACCATTGGAAGAATAACCCATAAAATGCTCCAACATTGCAATGCAAAAACCATCCCTCTTCAAACGAACATGAACCGGGGAATTGGTCTTCTTCCTCTTAAAATCTAACGCCCAATATTCTTCACCATTTATCTGAATCCTCTTGCAATTCTCAACCTTCAATAAAGCAACATCAACCGGACTACTACCATTCATGTAAAACTGAGCAAGAAAAAATAAAATGCAAAACTCCTTCGATGACCTCTTCAATAACCTGCCCTCAATACCATCCTTGTAACTCCATAAACCATTTAAATCACCCTTAATACAAAGGTCAATCCAATACTTCTTTAACTTCCTTATATTAATAAGGTCAATACAATATACCCTGTTACCCTGCTTATATTTAGAACAAAACTTGAAATCCTTAAAAGGATATTCAACATTTATACCCTTATCAATTGCATAATGAAATACAGAAGATATACAACTACATAAATCCCTCTTCACACTATCCTTTAAACCACTACATAAATTGCTAGATAAAAAATCCTTGATAACACCAATGTTCAACTCATTTATAATAAAATTATCCCTGCCAAAATGCTCCTGCAACTTCTTATAACAATACCTGTACTTCTGACAAGTCTTGAACTTTAAACGCCTGTCAGACATCAAACAATTCATTATATCAATAAATACATTTGAACTACCAGATAAATCAACCAAATAATTCTCCAATAACATAGAAGAGGTATATACAGTACCATCTATCTCATACCTGTTCCTCTTCTCAATCACACGGTTCTTAATATCACACAACATCTTGTTCAAAATAATATAATTAGAACAAGACTTCTTAACCTCCTCCCTCTCAACATTCCAATGACGAGAATGAACAAATACACCAGTCGTCTTCTCACAACGACCATACCACTGAACAACAATGTAAACAGGATTCTCACCCAAAGAATTACACCTGTTCCTCTTCAATACAAGCCTTACACTCGCTCTAGATAATTTGGTCATAATAAAAACAAAATTATAAAAAAAATAATCTATTTAAAAGTCGCGGCAAAGTTACTAAATTATTTCAAAAGTCTACTTAAATTAAATTATAAAAAATGTTAAAACCCTTTGTATATAGGCGTTTCAAGATATATACAAATATCGGTATACTCTCAGAAACAGAGTTTCCCCTTTTTCTTTATCTTCCTCTATATCAGATAGTTATATATCATTAAATATATTGGTGTCGCTTTTGATTCCATTTTAAATTCAATTCTTTTTCAAATTTTGTCTTTATGAAAAAAGAAATGGAAAAAGAATCTTGGAAAAATATATCAATAAGGGAGAAGATGCAGTTAATCAATGGCACAGCCTTAATTGTAGCAGCCATTGCCCTGTATTTTATCTCATTTTTAATAACGTTATCCATTGGTTTTGACGTTGTTTCAGCTGGTGCAACTCTATTGGCGACAGGTTTGGCACTATTTGGTATAACAGGCTTTGTAAAGAATTCAATGATGGAGTTTGAAACGAAAATTGAAAAGAAACTAAAGCGAATGGAAGACATTGAACAAGAAAGGAAATTTGAAGGCTATGAACGAGGAAATGATAAAATACAAGAATCCATATGATAATCAATATGTTGCTCCGGATGGTTATGGCTTTTATTTTGATAACCAGTTTCAAGGCACAATTATATGGAGGTCAAATGTTAAAGGATATTACTTACAAAAAATCAATTAAGATGGCAGATTACACTAGATTAATACCAATAATTAAAAGATTAGAGGGCGGATGGTCAAATCATCCACTAGATAAAGGAGGTTGTACAAACAGTGGCATTACAATTGGAACATATCAATATCATTTTGGTAAGAACAAGACCTGTGAAGATTTGAAGAAAATGACTGAAGATGAATGGAACTATATATTTAAAACAGGTTATTGGGATAAATGGAAAGCGGATGAAATAAATAGTCAAGCAATAGCAAATATCTGTGTGGATTTTTTATGGGCATCCGGCGTTTATGGTATCAAGTATATTCAAAGAATATTAGGTGTTGCTGCTGATGGAATAGTAGGACCAAAAACGCTAGCAGCAATCAATGGTTATAAGACACAGAAGGAATTGTTTTATAAGATTTGGAATAGGAGAAAAACACATTTCGAAGCAATTGTTAAGAAGAATCCTTCTCAACAGGTGTTTCTTCGTGGATGGATGAATCGTTTGAATAGTTTCAAATGGTTTGAATAGATATACATGCACCGTCGTTGCTTTTGGGAATTTCAGCTACCGGACATGATTTTGGCTAACAATTGGCGAGTTGTTAGCCTTTTTTTTATTTTCAAAGGTAATGATTTGCAATCAATTAGATAAGAAAGGTTTATTTTATTTGGTCAAATATTATATTTTATTAGAGCATTATAATATTTATATATATGAAAGCAATATTATTTGGTAATGATACATGTGGTTCTTGTTTAAAATGGAAGCCTGTATTTGAAAGATTAATGGTTGAAGAGGGCATTGAATATCAAGTTATCAATGTTGATATTGATAAGGAAATGAAGGATAGGTATAAAATAACAGCAATTCCGGTTACTATTTTTTTCAATGATGATAAAGAGATTGGGAATATACTAGGTAATATGAATGAGGATATTGCACGAAAACAGATTGATTATTATAGGAATGTTTGATAAAGAGAAGCACAAGAATGATTTTTTCAAGTTCATTGTTGAGAATGAGAATGAATTGAAGAGGGCATTAAAGAAGAATATAACGATGGATGAGGATTTATTTGATGATGTTACTTGCAGCACCATTGTTAGGATAGCTGAATATATAATGAACAAGGGTGTAAAGGTTGATTCTTTCAAGAACTTGTTTTTCATGGCAGCAAAGAGGGAATTCATTGCAGAGCAGAACAAGAAAAGGAAGAGGATTGCATCATCGAATAGGGATTTTTTCACCAATATATTCAATGGTTTGGAGAAGAGGGAGAAACAAGAGGATTTGAATATATACAGGCAATTACTTGTAAATGATGATGATGAAAGGAAGAATGATGAGAAGTATTCCAAGATGAGTGAGTTATTGGGGTTTATTGAGGAAAAGTTGAATGAGCAGTTTTTACCAGTCGAAGTTGATATATTTTTAATATACTTTATACTGAAATCGAATAAGAACGGTATAAGTTATAAGAAGTTGGCTGAATTGACAGATATTGATTTGAAGTATATAACAACAACGATTCAGAAGGTTAAGAAGTTTGTGAAGAACAATGCTGAAATAATTGAAATGAAGAATAAATTGATGAAAGATGATGACTAGTATTATTCCAAGTTTAATTCAATTTTATGTATTGATTATTGTAACGTTATTCAGTTACATGTTGAGTTATTTATCAACTCATCATCCAATGTTTAGATTATCAGTCATTGATATGTTCAATAGGAAGCCATATTCTTGTTGGTTATGCAGCAATTTTTGGTTGAATATGTTTTTGATGGTTAATCTTGCTTATATCTGGACGCCATTATTTCTTGCATGGGGATTGATATTTACAGGTTTAACAAGTTATATAATTTTCAAGGATGGTTTTTAATATCTTTATAATAAATTAAAATTCAATATTATATGGGATTAATAAAGGATAAGAATGGCAACAGGATAAGTGTTGCACCGGTTAATGGATATACAGCGGAGAAGGTTTTAAAGGCTGATGAGTATTTAAAGGAGATTGGAAATAACAGAAGGAACTTTTCAATTGACAGGTTGGTTGAAATGTACAATGACATCAAATCAACAAATATCAAGGCATCTGGTTGCAGACCTTGCCAGGCAACCAAGTTATATAATGGCATTCAGAACTATTCTTACTATGGTCGTTTAACGTTGTTAAATAGGGGTATAAACGTTGATGAATTGGTTGTTGTGGACAATATCAAGGAAGAGGAAAACAAAGCGTCTGGTGAGGTTGAAAATGGCTCAAAGATGGGTGTTAAGGAGAAGTTGGAGAAGGCAAGGGCAGCAAAGAAGGCAAAACAGTCAAAGAATGATGGAGAAGATAAAGATTAATGGAAAGCAGTATAAATTGCCAACGTCATGGGATGATGTTGATATGAAATTATATTGCAAGTGTTTTTACAAGTTGGAGGATGCACCTGATAAGGCTGATGACCTTGATGTTTCCATTATAACGTTGAGGAATGAATCAAAGATTATATCAAGGTTATTGGGTGAGGATGATGATTTTGTTTCAAAGTGTCCGGTTGAGGTATTCAATTTATTGAGGGATAGGGTTAAGTTTATATATGAGATAAAGCAATATTTGGATTCCAAGCAATTTTATATAAATATTGATGGAAAGAAGTATTTCATGCCCTCTCCAAATGAAATGTCATTGAGGCAATTTATTGATGCTGATATTATAATGAAGCAGGATAGTGAGAATCAATTCATTGAATTATTGGCATGTTTATTATTGCCAATGAATGATGATGGAAGTTATAATTATGATGGCAATTATGGTGATTTGATTCCTAAGATTGGTAGGATGAATGCAGGAGATGTTTTGCCTTTTATTTATACATTTTACAAAAAAAAAGAGATTTCCAAGAGGCTTTCAGAGGACTTTTCGAAGGTGGAGCAAGCAGCAGGCCAATTTCAGGAACTTATCAAAAATTCCTAAAGGATTTCAACTGGTATCACATTGTTGCAACGTTGGCGGGTGATAGTTATCTGAATATGGAAAAGGTACTGGGCGAGAATGTTCAGGATTGTTTCAGTTATATTCAATATATTCAGGCTAAAAATAATGCAGAGCAGGCTCAGTTGGAGTTTGAACTGAAAATGAACAAAAAGAAGAAATAATGAGCAATTTTGCAAAAAGTCATTCATTACCAAGTTGGGATGAAAGAAAGAAAGCGGCAAAGAATGGAATGAGGCCATATATAAGGCAAAGATGGTTAAGGGTTGACCATGTTATTGACCAGATATATTGTGACCTTTGCAAAGGTGTTGCACGAAGCGAGGTGTTGTTAAAATTGCAAAAGGGTGAATATGATGGAATGCTCAGACCAATTAAGGAAAGGACGGCATGTGAATATTTGGCTGCTGCAATGGATAGGTTGCATTATGAATTGGAGGCTGATATGAAGGATTTGAGGGCTGATTTATATGGCAAGTTATTGGCGGTTTATAATGATGCAATGCAGGCAGGTGATAGGTACAGTGCAATTGGTGCTTTGGGAACGATGATAAAATTGGTTGGGGCACAGCGTGATACACCTCAGACGGCCATTCAGATTAATGGTAGTGATGATGGGAAGGTTGTTGTAAATTTTGGTTTTGCTGGAGAAAATGAAAGTTGAGTTTAATATTAAAAAAACAGAAGGTCAGAAACAAGCCTACAAGTTATTGCATGATGACAGCATCAAGTATATGATTCTTGTCTGGAGCCGACAGTCAGGAAAATCGGTATTTGCAGAAATTGCATGTATTGAAGCGTTGTGCAATCCAAACACTTTTTCAGCCTATATAACTCCATCATTTGCTCATGGTGCAGTTGTATTTAACAACTTGATAAAGTATCTTGATTCAACTGGTTTGATTAAAAGGAAGAATTCAACAAAGTTAAGGATTGAATCAGTATATGGAAGTGTATTGCAATTTTTCAGTGGTGAATCACCAACTGCAATTCGTGGTAACACTGTTTCTGGTATTCTAATTATTGATGAGGCGGCCTACTTTCCTGATATATTGCCCAATGGTGAAGATATTTGGTATAATGTTATTCAACCAATTACAAAGGTTGCATGCAAGAAGATTATAATGATTTCAACGCCTGCTGGAAAAAGGGGTTTCTTTTATCAATTCTACAATAGGGCATTGGAAGGAAAGGAAGGCTATGCTTGCATGAAAAGGACAATATATGATGATTCGCTTGCAAGCGAGGAATATATCAATGACCAAAAACAAGGAACGCCAGAGAAAATTTTCGCTCAGGAATATGAATGTGTTTTCCTAGATTCAGCACTTACTTTCTTTGAAGGGTTTGAAAAGCAATTCAAGAAATATCCTTACAAGTATGAAAAAACATGGGTTGGAATTGATTTATCTGGAAATGGTCAAGATGAAACGATTGTTACCAAGATTAATGAGAGGAACGAGGTTGAGCAGATAAAGGTGAAGGGCACACTTGATATGAAGTATCAAAGGATTGCCGACATCATAAATGACAGCATCAATCTTCAGATGGCTTACATTGAAATCAATGGACTGGGAGCACCAATGTTCAATGAGATTCAGAAATTGGTTGGCAACACCAACAAGTTAAAGGAGTGGTTAACGACCAATGCAAGCAAGGAAGAGATTATATCAGATTTGGCGTTGAAGATTGCCCAAAACAAGGTTTATTTCAACGAGAATGACACTGAGTTATACAGTCAATTTGGAACGTTCTTGTGCAAGTTTAGCAAGTCAAGGAAGATGCAATTTGAGGCAATGGCAGGTTGTCACGATGACAGGATAATGAGTCTAGCGATTGCATTAAAGGCAAAGAAAGATTATGATTTCAAGTACACTAAAGATTTTATTAATATAGTTAGAATATGATTAAAAAAGTATATGATTTGGTGAAGAAATTAGCAACTGAGCATAAGTTGATTAATTCTTTCAAATATGATAGTTTATCAAAATCGGCAGGTACCGGAGAAGATGTAACACCATTAGTGTTTCTTGAAATGCCAATATATTTTGGCAAAATAGAACCTATGGGTGGTGCAATACCTTGTCAATTTAACATTGATATTGTATTAAATCCACAGGCATTAAATAATTTCAATGTGGAGCAATTAACAGATGTATCTTGTCAAGAAATAGCATCACAGATTGCACAGCAGTTCATTGCAAGAATGAGGAATTTATTTTTAGCACAAGAATCACAGGTTAGTGTTGTCAGTTATTCAATATTAACCCTTCAACGTTGGTTTGATGATAAATCTTATGGTGTAAGATTATCTGTTAATGCAAATGTTGTGAATGAGATTAATTTCTGTATGGATGATGACTATTTTGACCCTAACAAACAATTTACAGAGAGAGAATTATTGAAGAATATTAATACTGATGACGCTGCTGGATGTGTTCCTCTTTCATATAAATTGCCTCAAATACATTTTTAAATTCAAATATTTTTTGTATATTTGTAAAAAGGAAATATTATGAAATATACAGTATATATAAGAACTAACGTTATAAATGGTAAACAATATGTTGGGCAAACTTCCAATATTAAAAGAAGAGATTATAAGTTTTACAATTTAAAAAATTTTTATGCTAATGAATATTTAACAGGAGAAAGAAATAAATATGGGCTTGAAAATTTTAAAACTGAAATATTGGAAGAAACAGATTCAAGAGAAAAAGCATGGGATTTGGAAGAAAAGTATATAAAAGAATTTGATACAAAATATCCAAATGGTTATAATCTTTCAAATGGTGGCCCAGGAGCAAATGGTTTAAAAGCCTCAGAAGAAACAAGAAAAAAAATATCTCAAAAATTAAGTGGTTTAAAAAGGACTGATGAATTTAAGAAAAAAGTAAGCCAATCGTTAACAAATCATCCTGATAAGTCAAAAAAGGTGCATCAATATGATTTGGATGGTAATTTGATTAAAGTTTGGGAATCAACTAAAGAAGTTGGAAGAAATGGCTTTGACCAAAGTAGAGTGGCTGAACTTTGCAGAGGTTCTAATAGAAGAAAAACACATAAAGGTTTTATTTGGAAATATGCAGCTTGATAAGATTTATGAAAGCCTTGAATTGCTTGCAGAAAATGTAAAACGATGCATTCAAGCATCAATGGAGAAGAATGGTATTAATGATAAGATTGGTGTTAATACTTTGATTGACAGTCATATATATGATGAATTGGATGTTTCATTATCAGATATTGAGTTAATTGACATATTAATAAATAATTATTATCAATACATTGAGAGTGGAACTGAGCCGGGTCATTGGGTTGATGAAAAGTATTTATTGCCTTGGATGGAGGACAAGGGTATATCAACTGACAACAATACCTTGTGGCACATTCAAGATTCAATATATAGATTTGGTATTTCTCCCAGGCCATTTCTTGATGATGCTTGGCAGATGGTTGAAGAATATTGGGATGATTTTGCACCAAAGGTTTTTGAGATATTGACAGATGATTTGACAGATTGGTTTTCCAATTAAAATGGGTGGGTATATCTCACCCATTTTCTTTATTTAAAAAAGTATATGGCATATATAGAAGTTAATAATATTGTTGGAAGCAGTTTGGATAATTTTTTGATATTCAAGAATTCCACATCATCAAGGCCAATGGTAACGTTTAGGGTAACGGGTTTTACAGGTGGTGAAATCCACATAAAGGATGCATTGGATGAGGATGGATTTAACAGGAAGATTCATTTCTCTCCTGTTGACATTATATCTGAAACATCATTTCGTTCATCTAGTGATTATACTGCCACATTGTTCTCATTGATGGAGTGTTTGAAGAAAAATCCAATATTCTATGATATTGATATTATAACTGACATTCCCAATGTCGGTGCAGTGTTGAGGTGTTATATTGATACATCAACCAGATATTCAATTACTGCAACGTCTGGAACGTTCATTATTGGTGGTGATTTCGCTAGTTATGTTCCGAAAGAGCCTAATAAGTTCGTGGTATTGGAGAACACATCAAATGGTGGTCAAATAACATTGGAGAAATACACTTATAACACTGAGGTTTCTTTCAACGTTACAGCCCCATTTGAGCATTTAACTTTCAAAGACCCTATAAATGTTAAATTGGTTGGTTATAGGATTGATAATAATGAAGTGATTGGTGAGCCAATTGCAGTTAACAACATTGTTGTATTGCCAACAACGTTGACCAAGTTTTCAGATATTGATTTAACAACCTACAAGCATACTGGAGGCAATAACAAGGTTAATTTTCTTACCAACAATTTCAACAGGAGTTACAACTATGGTGAGGTGGCTGCATTGTCTGTTTTAAGCACTTCTAACAGCGTTTCAATCAAGAAACTATATTATACCTTATCGGGAATATATCTTGGCTCTGACGGCGATGTTTTGATGTATGAGGTTAACAATGGAAGGCATGATTTTTACTTTACTTTGGATTTGGAAACCATTGAAGCAAGCACCAACAAACAAGTGGGTTATGTACTGGTGACAGCAACATCAGGTGGAAATGATATTACCAATGCTATAAAGTACATTGTTGAACCAAAGTGTAATGTTAACAATGAGGTATATTTTGTCAATGAATTGGGCGGAATTGATGAATTCAATTTCCTAGGTGAAAAGGTTTATCAGTCGAAGATTGACAAGCAGACAACCTATTTCAAGAATCCTGTAAGAAAGTGGGGTAGCATCAAGGAACTTGAGATTGTTTCTCAGAAGTATAATAAGGTTGAGCATACATTTACAACAACTTTGATTGATGCCTCAACTGCAAAATGGTTGAATGAGTTATCAAAATCAAAATATCATTTCTTCCTTGAAGGTGGAAAGATTGTAAAGATTATTGTAAATGATGTTGATATAACAATAAGTGATAGGGAAAACATCTTTGAGGTTTCGCTTACCTATCAATATTCAGATGATAATGTAAGTTTATAATGACACAATTATTTATAAATGGCAAGATGGTTGATATTGATGATTCATTCAATATTCAACTGGCTAAAAGTTTTGATAAAACAACAGAGCATATAATTGAAGAATCTCATTATTCTTTCGAAGTTGATATTCCTGTTACAAGTAATAACAGGGAGGTGTTTG
>Ga0247609_10002113_pt1 | contig 21731 bp, 15 predicted proteins | sample 172DNAGHGlowgp2_FD_193487 | JGI IMG/M metagenome (GOLD analysis project Ga0247609, IMG submission 193487) | Sheep rumen microbial communities from Palmerston North, Manawatu-Wanganui, New Zealand - 1728 DNA GHGlow gp2 | ecosystem: Host-associated > Mammals > Digestive system > Stomach > Rumen ...
GTATTTTTGCAGGCAAAAAGAAACAACTACCTATGATATCATTCGAATGTGACTACAACAACGGTGCCTGTCAGCAGGTACTCGACAACTTGGTAAAATACAATTCTGCCAAGCCTACCCCCTATGGCTTTGATGAGTTTTCCGAGCGTGCCAAAAGCCGTATCCGCGAAGCTTGCGGACTGCCCGATGCCCAGATATTCTTCTTGACTGGTGGCACGCAGACCAATGCCACCACCATCGACTCGATGCTTTATCAGTATGAGGGCGTCATCTGCATAGGCTGTGGTCATATCAATGTACACGAGGCGGGTGCCGTAGAGTTTACGGAGCATAAAATTATCTCTCTACCTGAGAAAGACGGCAAGATGGAAGCCAAAGTGCTCGACAAATACCTCGACGACTACATGCACGATGGCAACAAGGACCATGCGGTACATCCTGGACTGGTTTACATCACCTTCCCCACTGAGTTCGGCACCCTGTATAGCGCCAAAGAGCTCGATGATATATATAAGATATGTCAGCATTACGAAATACCTCTTTATATAGATGGTGCCCGTTTGGGCTATGGTCTGATGGCTGAGGGTAACGATATCACCCTGCCCTATCTGGCCCGTCATTGTGATGTTTTCTATATCGGTGGCACAAAAATCGGCGCGCTTTGTGGCGAGGCTGTGGTCTTTACCAATCGCAAGGCCCACAAGCACTTCTTCTCAATCCAGAAGCAGCATGGGGCCGTGATTGCCAAGGGCGCACTGATAGGACTACAGTTTGACGCACTGTTTACAGACAATCTTTACTTCAAGCTCTCTGAACATGCCATTAAGATGGCCATGCGCATGAAGCAGCTGTTTATCAAGAAGGGGTTTGAATTCTATGTCGATTCCCCCACCAACCAGCAGTTTGTCATCATCGCCAACGAACAGGTAGAGAAACTGAGCCAGAAGGTGCAGTTCTCGCATTTCGGCCAAACAGACAGGCATCATACCATCTGTCGTTTCGTGACCAGCTGGGCCACGACTAATGAAGAGCTCGATTACTTGGAGGAAATATTGGTCTGATTGCTACCATCATGTTTGTTGCTTGTCTGTCAGGCTTTACACTGACGCTTGCCGCCCAACCTACCGGTGGCAATAACCTCAAGCGCCATCTCATCGTTCAATTACAGAAGGAAAATCAAAATAATTAAATGATCATCTATTATGAAGAAATTATTAGTATCTGTTGCTGTCATCGCCATGACGATGCTGGGCATGACAGCTTGCTCTACCAAGAGTGAGACTAATGGTGTAAACGACTTCAAGATTCACCGTGGAACGAATCTGAGTCACTGGCTGTCGCAGTCGGAAGAACGTGGCGAAGCTCGTCAGAAGCACATTCAGGAAGACGATTTCGCTCGTCTGGAGGAGTTAGGTTTCGACTTCGTACGTATTCCTATCGACGAAGTCCAGTTTTGGGATGAGGAAGGCAACAAGCTTCCTGAGGCATGGGAATTGCTGACGAACGCGCTCGACTGGGCCCGCAAGCATAACATTCGTGCCATTGTTGACCTGCACATCATCCGTTCACATTATTTTAATGCTGTCAACGAGGGAGGCAGTGATGCTAACACGCTCTTTACCTCTGAGAAATCTCAGCAGGATCTTATCAACCTTTGGCAGCAGTTGTCTGAGGCCTTACACGAATACAGCAACGACTGGGTAGCCTATGAGTTCATGAACGAGCCTGTAGCCGAAGAGCACGAGCAATGGAACAAGTTGATTGTCAAGGTTCATGCCGCCCTTCGTAAGATTGAGCCTCAGCGCACGCTGATCATCGGTAGCAACCGTTGGCAGGGCTATGAGACCATGAAGTATCTCAAGGTTCCCGAGGGAGACAAGAACATCATTCTTTCTTTCCACTATTACAACCCAATGATCCTGACGCACTATGGTGCTTGGTGGACGCCCGTCGGCAAGTACACTGGCAAGGTAAACTATCCTGGCATTCTGGTTTCAAAGGAAGATTATGAGGCTGCACCAGATTCTATAAAGCCTGAGTTGGAGCCCTACCTCACACAGGAATGGAATATCGACAAGATTCGTGCTGACTTCAAAGATGCCATTGAGGTGGCTAAGAAGTACGACCTGCAACTGTTCTGTGGCGAATGGGGTGTTTACGAACCCGTAGACCGTGAACTGGCCTATAAGTGGACAAAGGACATGCTGACCGTCTTCAAGGAGAACAATATTGCATGGACCACATGGTGCTATGATGCCGATTTCGGTTTCTGGGATCAGGAGAAGCATGACTACAAGGACAAAGGACTTGTTGACCTGCTGACAGCAGAATAAGCAAAAAAAGTTTGTACTTTTGCACTATGAGATTCTTTAAAACATTTTTCTGCCTATTACTCGTCTGCTCCTATCAGGCGCAGGCCGCCGGGTTCGAAACCGCCAATTCCGCTGTGAAGAATATGGGCGTTGGATGGAATCTTGGGAATACGCTTGATGCCCAGGATATGACAAAGACGTGGAAGACGACCGCGGATCATGAAACTTGCTGGGGACAGCCTGTTACAAAACCTGAGCTCTTCAAAATGATGAAAGAGGCTGGTTTTAGTGCGATGCGTATCCCAGTGACTTGGTACCAGGAAATAGATCAAGACGGAAAAGTGAAGGAGGCTTGGATGAAACGCGTTCACGAAGTCGTCGACTACGTGATTGAGAATGACATGTACTGTATTCTTAACGTTCACCATGATACGGGAGAAGGTAATCAGGCATGGCTGATAGCAGACGAAGACACCTATGCAAAGACCAGGGCCCGCTATGAGAACCTGTGGAAACAAATCGCCACAGAATTCAAGGACTACGACCAGCATCTGCTGTTTGAGAGCTATAACGAGATGCTGGACAGCAAGAAATCCTGGTGCTACGCGTCATTTAATGCTACTGGACAATATAACGAAGCCATTGCAAAGTCGGCCTATAATGCCATTAACAGCTATGCCCAGAGCTTTGTAGACATCGTTCGTGCCACTGGCGGCCATAACGCTGAAAGAAACTTGGTTGTGAATACCTATGGCGCCTGCTGCGGACTGGGTACATGGAGCAGTCACCTGAAGGATCCTATAAAGGAGATGAAGCTGCCTACCGACAAAGTGAAGGACCATCTGATTTTCCAGATTCATTCGTATGCGAACCTTGTTACAGAGAAAAACAATCAGCTGGTTGACAGATCGTTTAGCGAGATCAAACAAGAGTTTGATAATATGTTTGAAGGTCTTGTAACATACCTTCAATCGAAGAACGCGCCCGTCATTGCAGGTGAATGGGGCACTGAACCGGTGAATAAATCGAAATTCCCCGACCAAAACGACTATCGCGACAGGAAGCCATTATTACTGGAATTTGTGGACTACTATGTAAAAAAAGCCAAGGAGAAGGGAATCGCAACCTTCTATTGGATGGGACTTTCTGATGGTGTCTATCGTAATTACCCAGCCTTTAATCAGCCAGACATTGCCGAAACCATCGTCAAGGCCTATCATGGCTCGGACTATCATGGGAAGTATCCTACATTAGAGGCTTCGGATAATATGATCGCCTGGGAAGGAGAGAAACAATTAGGTTGGGGAGACGGCGTTACGATTCCTGGATCGATTTTCGAAGGACAGAGCAATACAAAGTATGTCGAAATGACCTATACGATTAATATGGCAGGAGACGACATCCAACTTTGTGATGGTAATTGGAATGAGAAGTTGATCTTCTTTATAGACGACAAGAGTTTTTATGCCGATTTCAATCCCTCTACATACTATAAGGTTCCACTAAATACAGAACTGACCACAGCACTCTCTTTTGATACTGGTACTTTTAGTACGCTCCAACAAAAAGGACTTGTGATCCACGGACAAGGTATCTTGCTTAAAAAAGTGGCCATCGTAACAACACCATCCACGACCGGTATCGGTGATGCCATTAAGGCTACAAACACGGAGTCAGAGAAGAAATACAATCTACAAGGACAACGGATCAAAAAGGCGCAGAAAGGCATCTATATCCGAAACGGCAAGAAGTATATTCAGCGGTAAGTAGCTTCTTCATTGCGGAATGATTCTTTTGTCGCTTTCTATTTCGCGGTATGTTGGAACGCTTTCGGTCTTTATCATTTCTTTCGTGAAGTCTGGTGTATTATACGAATACATCAGTCTCCGGTAGTATTCTTTAGGATTGCGTTGCGGTAGCATAAAGGGTTTGGTGGCATGGCCTGCGGTATCAATGCCTGCAAAGTAAAGGCGTGTGTAAAGACCATCGTCGCGACGGCTCGTAAAGAGGAACCAACGACTGTTCTTACTCCAGGCATGCAGACTCTCTGAGCGATGGCTGTTCACTTCATCCATCCGCCGTGTGGTACCGTTACTTAGGTCGAGCAACCACAGTTCTGCCTCAGGATGCCACACGGTAAAATAACCATAGTCTGCCTCCGCATACATCAGGAAGCGTCCGTCATAAGATGCGCGGGGCCACGATACGCTCTTACCCGTCTGGGCTGTATTCACAAGCGTATCGACCATGGTGCCGATATGACCTGTCTTCTCATCGAAGCCTACGCGGCAGAGGCTGTATTTCTCCTTGTCGTAATCAGTGGGATAAATCTGGCGACGGGCTGTCGTAAAATAGAGCCACTTGCCGTCGGGCGAGAAAGCGGGACTGTTCTCCGCCCAGTATTTCTTCATAATCAGTGTATCCCTCAGGATGGTATGTGTCTGCGTATCATAGACAAAAACATCCGATGAGGCATCATACACATCAATGCGCTGCATACTGGCCGTATGGAACATCTGCGAGGTCTTGTTGGTAGAGAAAGCGCAGTAGCGGCCGCCCGGATGCCAACCGGGATAGACCATTGTGCCACCCAGCTGTACATTTTTGGCCTGTACCAGTTCTGTTTTGCCTTCACGATGGATGGCCGTAGCACCATGTTCGCCACGAATATGAAACACAAATTGGTCGGGATTGGTCTGGTTGGGGGTATGGCAGTTCACACACATACCGTGCATCTGCGTATTGTCAATGAGCACCTGCTCGTCGAAGTTGCTCAGGTTGCGCTGATAGAGTCCCATCCTGCTATAGAGTTCGAAGCCGGGAGCGATACGTCGGTAGGTAACACCCCATTCCTCAAGCGGCTGTTCGCTGACGGTGACTGTAAAGTCACGGTATTGTGTCCATTGTCCGTCTTTCTCCGCACACACCGTAAAGGTGAGTTTTTTGCCACGGTTCTGTTTCAGCAATGTGTGCCAGTCATCCACGTCGAAATCGGCATAGTCGCCATTCGCATGCAGTGAACCGCCATGTTCACCAGCTACCTGTACATCCATGGTGGTCACGTCATCATCAGCCATCGCAAAGTTAAGGGGCGCAATACCCTCAGGGATTGTCACATCCACATAGTCAGGATAGATCGCTGGCAACTCATCCACTTTCTGCACATTTTCGGGCAGTCGGTTGCAGGCTGCCAGCAACAGCATGCTTAAAAGGATGATAACCAAACTATGATAGGGTTTTCTCATTGTTCCACGCATTAATAAAAGATTTGGTTTTCCGTCTTCTCGTATGTCTCTTTCAACTGTTCGTAAACCGTCCCCTTCATTAGTTCCGGCTTTTCTACCATGGTGCGCATCTTCTTTGCCCAGCCACGATAAAACAGGGTACGTTCCAACAGGTTGATATACTTCAAGGCCACTTCTGTACGGCCTGTAATCAGACTCGTCTCTGTCAGTCGCATGAGTGAACGTGCGCTCTTGTCATAGTCTTCTATCGACTCCATGGCCTCAAAGGCGGCACGCTGCGCCATCCCCACCTGACCGAGCATCATATAGATATCACTCATCATATAGGCTGAAACACGACTATTCAATGACTCCTTGTGATTCATTAGACAGGTCTGCAAATCATACGGGCCCAGACGCCCGGTTTTCCATAAGGCGATGCGCACTGCATTCTGGCAGGAGAGTGTCTTCGTCTCGTTCTGCTGGTTCTTAGTCACAATCTCCTCCCATTTGCCTTGGCGTAACAGATAGTCATACGCCAACTCATCCATCGATCCACCAACGGGTTTAAAAACCATCACGCATAACAGCACAGGTAGTATCAGCGACAACAAGGCCGACACCGCACACCACCGCTTTCTCAACAGCCGATGAAACAGCCACATCGACAACAACTGCAACACCACGCAGAGCAATGCCATCGTAAAGGCACTTTGCATCGGTGAACAGAAAAACTGTACCACACCTTTCCATAAGTAATCTGCCCAGCCACCAGGCATCTCAAGCCTGTCGTGCAGGTAAACCGTGTCCCATATAAAGAGCTGTGACTGTTCTTGGCTCATAAGCACTTCGGGGTAACCAAAGTGCCAGAAGCCATATACCGCCACGCCCACTACTACCGGTATCGCAGCCGTCCAAGTGATTGATTTAAGCCGTCCTGCTTTCATATAACAAATTATCTGATGGTAACTTTCTTACGATTGTTAGCGATGAGTTGATTTCTGAACTCATGGGCATCGAGTTCCACTTTAGTCTTAGTAAAGTCGGGCACATTATAGGAATGCATCATCTCACAATAGAATTCACGAGGGTTGCGCTGTGGCAACAGGAAGGGTTTCGTGACATTGCCTTGGTCGTCAATGCTGGAAAGATATAGCTGGGCATACACACCATCCTCCTTCTTGCTCGCATACACAAACCAATGACTGTTCTCACTCCAGTTGTGATAACTCTCAGACCATTTGCTGTTCAGGGCCTTCAGTTCCTTACATGCTCCCGTTTTCAGATCCATCAGCCAAAGATCAGCACTATTCTGACTAACGGGGAAATTGCCCCTATCAGATACGTTATACATTAGCCACCGTCCGTCGTAGCTGGGACGAACTAGGATATAGCTTCTCCCTGTGGCCGGACCATTAAGCAATGTATCCACCTGCTCACCGAACTGCCCAGTCTTGGCATCGAAGGCAATCCGACATAAAGAGCATTTAACCTTTTCATATTCATTAAGTGGGTTACATGGCTTAGAGGTACTATAGTAGAGCCATTTCCCATCGGGTGAGAAAGCAGGGAAGATCTCCAAGTCCTCTGTTCGGAGCAATGGTGAGAGAATCAGCTCATTAGTTCGAATGTCCAACACCTCCACATCGCTGAAGGTATGAAACACTTCGATGCGTTGTCCCGTTCCCGTGAAGAAAGACTGGTGTACACTACTGACCGACAGTGCACAGTAATCTCCGTCAGGATGCCAATAGCTGTACGATCCCGCAGCCTTTGTTTCTGCTGTCTTTGTATCTAACCAGTCTTGTTTGCCATCTTTTAAAAGCATAGTGCCACCGCCATCTCCTCTAACCTGGATCAATGCACGATTAGGATTGGTACGATTGGCGGTATGGCAATTCATGCAGTTGTCTGTTATCAGCGAACTCGTCACAATGCCATATTCATCGAAGGTGCTGATGTCACGCTGGTATATACCGATATAACCACCACTCTCGTAGCCTGGTTTGATTAGTCTATAAGTCAATCCCCATTCTTCCAAATCATTGGTACTCACAAATATGTCAAAGTCCTGGTATTGCGTCCAGCGTCCCTCTTTCTGAGTGCAGACGGTAAACGTAATTTTTCCGCCTTTATTCTGTTTCGTCAGTGCGTGCCAGTCGTCTATATCAAAGTCTGCCCAGTCGCCATTGGCATGCATCTCACCACCCTTACTGCCCTTTGCCACCACATCCATGCATTCGATCTGCTCATCGGCGAAGTTGAAGTTTAAGGGAGCGATGTCTACCGGTATCGTCACACCGATATAATCAGGATAGATTGCAGGTTGCTGGTTAACTTTCATTACATCCATTGGCAGATTGCTGCACGATGACAACAATAGGATTAAAGAAAAAAGATACTTGTTCGTTTTCATCTTCATGCCCCTTACTGATTTGCTCCTACACTATTATTTCTTGTCTGCAACATCCTGTTCACATAGCTCACATAGGGTGAGCCAATGGCACGGCCACCACTGGCAATGGCATTCATCGCATCTGCATAGCCTCTAGGCATATGGGAATAGCCGCCATACTGCTGTACCAACGGAATCGCTCTCCTAAACGCCCCGATTTTACTTTCTAAGAGCAGCTGAGCCATATAATAATCAAGGGCCATTTTATTGTTGGTATTCTCCATAAAGAGTGCGAGAAACAGGTCTTCTATACTTTTATAGCTGAACAGGTGATTCTCGCGGAATCTCAACTGTCGTATTTTTCCATATACGGGGTGAGCATTGATTAATTGCTCATTACCCAGCATCGCCTCTGCTTCTTTTGCCCATGTCCTGTAGAAGAGGGTGTTCTTCAAGATACGAATCTGCTTGGTAGCAGTAGCATAATGCCCGTTCACCAGCATACATTCTGCGATACGCTTAGTGCATCTTCCGCTCAGTTTTCCTCGTAAGATTAATTCTTGCGCGTTAAACATATAACGCAGTGCCGAGTTCACCATCCCCAATCGCCAAAAAGCCTCCGCACAAGGAAGCATTGAAGTATTGTTAAGAGAGTGAGGTATGATCAACGCATCCTCGCCACTCTGATAGAAATCGAACATACGATCTGCCAACTGCCTTTTCTCGGCTAAGGCCAGATTGACACAAACTGAACTAAAGGCTGTATTTACCTGGCGTTTCTCAGCACGCTTAATAATTTCGTCCCAGCGTTCATTTCTCACCAGATAGTCCTGCCTTATCAACTCAAAGACTTGTTTGTTATAGCCATTGTTGAAACTTAACCATGCCACAAAAAGACATACGGCACTATACCCTATCGTCAGCGTCTTCCCTTTGTGCTCATTAACCAACTTGAGATGTCTGGCTACATATTCACCCAGGGCCACCAACGGGATAACCCACATCAGTTTGTTTGTTTCAAGCGAGATGTGGTAATATAATGTCGGTGTCAGAAATAGCTCTATCGGCTGGGGATCCGGCAGATACCGATAAGCCAGTAGCGCTACAGCTATCAGATAGATGATATGCAGACAGCCCCAAGCACCTAATTTCGTCATACGGAGCAAAACATAGAGCAATGCCAATGGTCCGGCAAGCCAATACAATATTGGAACGATGATGATATCGAATAACTGTCCGGTCTTTCCTGTCGTCTTGTTCAGTCTGAATGTCCCTTGTGACAACAGAACCGCCATCACGTAACCAAGCGTAACGTCGGGGGCACCCAGCAGCCAGAAGAGCAGCATGGCAGGCAACCACCCCACAATCCAGGCAAAAGCCACAAAGAGTCCTGCCAGCAACAAAGCACCTAACCATGGTACGTAGTAGAACTGCGTGACCAGTTCTCCTAACCAGGCTGCAAACCCACCGGGTCCACTCAGGCTGTTAGTCAGATAATCTCCTGTCCACAGAAACAATTGGAATTGTTCCTGATAAGACAAAGCCTGAGGATATAGAAGAAACCAAAAGACAAATGTCAGACAACCGAATAGTATCGATACCGAAAGGAGCCAATATTTGATAATTGAAATATGCATGATTTTGTAAGTTTCTAGCCAAAAGGTGCTGGGTCTTACGACTCAGCACCTCCATTCATGGAAACCTATTATATACTTTAAATAATAATTAATAGCCAGGATTCTGCTCGAGAAGCGTATTCTTCATCAACTCAACAGCTGGGATAGGCATATCCATCTTGCGGATATCGAAGTCAAAACTACGCTTTGTCCAAGGATAGTTAGGTGTATTGACACCACCTCCATCATCCTTCGGATAGTTGTAGTTGATATGATCCTCGATATAACCAGACTTAATCATATCCGGGCAGAGACACCACTCGGAGCTGAACTCCTTACGACGCTCCTCGTTTACAGCCACCTTCCAAACCTCAGAGGTATGACTGTAACCTACGCGGTTAGGCGTAGCCTGAAGCTTTGTGTAGTATTCCTTTGCAGAAGGAACAGTAACAGTAGCTGTCAGTACGCCAACAGGATATTCTGTCATGTCAGCAGGTTTATACCCATTTGCTTGCCATGGATAAGCATTATACACGTTGTTGTAATGACCGAAGTACTTGCTATAGTCCTGTCCGACGGTCAGGTTACCCCAAGCACGGTTGCGGAGGATATCCAGCTGTCTCCAACCCTCTGCCTCATCATTTGTGCGGAAGCAGCACTCTGCATAGTCGAGCAACACGTTGGAATAGCGCTTGCCGTAGATAATGACTGGAGCCCACATCTGAGTACCCCAAGAATTTGTTCCACTAGCATAAGCTGTGCGCCAAATCTTTGTTGTCCAAAGCGTGGGAGCATACATACCATCGTTTAACATTTTGAAGCGCTTGGTCTTAGTACCTTTTTTAACCACTTGTACGTCACCTTCCATTGCATATTCAGGCTCAACAACCTTTCCATAATTTGGACTTGACGTATTATCATCAGCAATTCCTACATACTCTTTCAAGTAAGGATTATACCCCCAAACCACCTTTGAAGGCTCAATACCATACTTTTCCATTTGGTCAACAGGTACAGCACCTGTGGCACAAGATGCATCGCGACGGGTGTCACCTGGCTCATAGCAAGCATACCATTCCCAAGAAAGGAACTCAGCACCCCAGCCGCCATTTTCACCAGATGGAGCAGTAAACCACTTAAGCATATTGGAGTTTGTCCAACCTACAGTACGCTTACTGCCATCCCATTCACTCCATTCTTGGCCTTCATCTGAACACATGGCCCAAACACACTCCTTATTCCAGAAGCCGGCAGGATCCCAGTTGGTAGCAAAGTTGCTGGCCAACTCATAAGTACCGCTGTCGATGATGCTCTTCAGTTCGGTCTTAGCCTTGGCATAGCAATCAGAAGCTGTTTCAGGGCAACGGAAAGCTTTCCACATATAAGCGTCAGCGAGATAAGCCTTGGCCATACCCTTCGTGCAACGGCCATACTCGTTGTTATAAGGCTCCCAATTGAGGAGCTCAGAAGCAGCCTTGAAGTCTTCAATGATGAAGTCCCACATCTCCTCATAGGTCTCTGCAGCAGCCTTGTTTGGCGTATTGCTGAAGTCTTCACCAGTAGAAAGCATAGGCACACGACCGAAGGTGGTAGCCAGCCATGAGTAGAAATAACCACGGAGCGCACGAGCTTCACCCTCGCAAAGGGCCTTGGCCTCAGCACTCATATTTTCTGCAGTTTCCAGACCAGCCAGATAGAGGTTGGCACGGTTGATTGCTGCATAGGCGTGCGCCCAACCCTGACCAAGCTCTTCTTTTTCGGCTGTCCATGTCTGGTCAAGGAACATCGTGTCCCAACCCGTACACTGGGTATCCATGGTTGGGTGGGTACCGGTAAACAATTGAGGCTTAAAACCCCATGAGTCATCCTCTGAACTGGCATGGTTATAGGCATAGATACCAGTCAAACCCATGCGGGCATTATCATCACCCTCGAACTGAGACGAAATGTCCAAAATGTCATACTGTTTTACATCCAGGAAGTCCTCATTGTTGCAGGATGTCAGGCCTAAACCCATCACACTGCAAAGAGCAGCTCCGAAAATATAATATTTTGTTTTCATATTTTTATGCTTTATCTTTTAACTTTTCACTTTTAACTTTTCTTTCCTTAGAAGGTTACGTTCAAACCTAACTGGAATGTACGAGGTGTGGCATAACGACCAGAGTCAAGACCACTGTAGATCACGAGACCTTGACCAACCTCTGGATCACCATACTTGTTGTAGCCAGAGATGCAGAGCAGGTTCTGAACGGCTGCATAAACACGAGCGCCATTGATACCGATTGGATTAAGCACCTTTTTCGGGATATTGTAACCCACCTGGATATTGCTAATCTTAAGGAAGTCACCATTTGTAATCCAAGCGTCGCTGACACGGGCGTTATGGTTTTCGTCAAGTAATGAGAGACGAGGCAGTGTACCGTTAGGATTCGACTGGCTCCAAACGTCGTTGTAACAATCCTTCAGCAGTGCTGGTGTCCAAGAGTCATCAGAAGGATAGATGATGGTATAACGCATCTTAGAGTAAGAGAGGATCTTCATACCAAATACGCCATAAGTATAGATACTGAAGTCCCAGTTCTTATAAGAAGCACTGATGTTCAGACCTAAGTTGAGTTTGGGCAGACCATTGCCAAGGATGGCACGGTCACTATCATTGATGGCACCGTCGCCATTAAGATCTTCAAAAAGGAAGTCACCCATCTGTGCCTTATCCTGTCCCTGAGCATGAGCCTGAGCCAGCATCGTCTCGTTGTTGATGACACCAATCACCTTATAGCCATAGTAAGAACCTACAGCCTCGCCCTCGCGGCAGAGAGAGTGGTCACTCCAATAGTAACCAGTAGCACTGATGGCACCGATATTTGAACCGTCGATAGCATCAGCAGAATAGGTACTGTTACCACCACCACAGGTCGAAGGATAGTCAACACCCATCGCCTTGATCTCATTCTTCAGCGTAGAACCGTTGAGGGCAGCGTTGATTGTCCAGTCCTTGTTCAAACGCTTGTTGTAGTTAACCGAGAACTCGAAACCATAGTTATTAATCTGACCGAAGTTAGTATAAATAGAGGAATTACCGGCTGACGGACGAATCTGGCGATTCATCAGAAGGTCCTTGGTCTTACGTACGAAATAATCCAATGTAAAGCTCAAGTCGCCATTCAAGATGCTGAAGTCCAAACCGAAGTTCAACTGTTCGTTGGTCTCCCATTTCAGATTAGTGTCAACCAAAGGTGCATAGAAACCTGTTGCACGATCGAAAGAACCTGTAGAACCACCACCTGCACCTGGAGCATAGTAGTTGTACTTGGTATTAGCAGAAGACAGCGCGTATGTAGAGCGTCCGGCGATACCACCGGCGTTACCGGTCTGACCCCAACCTGCACGGAACTTCAGATTGTTGATCCAGTTGACATCCTTCATGAATGGCTCCTCAGAGATACGCCATGCAAAGGCTGCTGATGGGAAAGTACCCCAACGGTTGCCCTGAGAGAAGTTTGAAGAACCGTCACGACGTACGGTACCCGTAAGGATATAACGGTCGAAGAGGTTATAAACCAGACGAGCATAGTAAGAAATGGTCTTTACTTCTGCGTTGAAGCCACCATTACCACTAATAGACTTCTCGTTGGTAGTAAGAGAGATCAAACGGTTGTCAGCTGACAGGAATTCGCGTGCACTTGCACTTACCCATGAGCCATTGTACTTGCTGACAGAGTTACCGACCATGGCGGTCAGGTTATGGAAATCTGTCTTCCAGTTATAAGTCAGGTAAGTCTCAATGCTCTTCGAAAGGCCCTTGCTCTGGCCAAGGCCAAATGTATAGTCTTCTGCATCACGACCATTATACGTCACAGGCGTCAGTTTACCACCGATATAGTTGAAACGCTGGAACTTACCAGAGAACTCATCGTTATCAGAGAAACTCTGAGTCCAAGAAGCAATCGAGTGAAGGTTCAGCTTATGCTCATCCAGATTGAGGAATGTGATGTCGATATAGGGGTTGATTGATACACGGGTGTTGCGCGTCTCACGACCGATTTCCATCTGATTGGCGTAAGGGTTCTGCGCACCACCGCTCATACCTTCCCAACCAGTAGCTGTAGGAGCCTTACCGGCGCCATAGCTGCCATCAGGATTCACCACATTCACCTTTACATATTCACCAGTAGCATCACTGATGTAGTCGAGTGAGGGTGCCATCTGCGCGATATCACGCTGAGAAGACAGGTTCTGGTTGTTACCAAGACCGATGTTGTTACCTAAGACGGTAGAATACATATAGTTAAAGTCACCACCGAACTCTAAGTATTTGTTTACCTTAGACTTAATGCCTGCGCGTGCAGTCAAACGGTCATACTTGGTATTGACGATCATACCCTTGTTGTTGAGGTAACCAATAGAGAAGTTGTACTGGGTCATCTCATTACCACCGCTGGCAGAGATACCATACTGCTGCTTCAGACCGGTACGATACATCTGATCCTGCCAGTCAATCAGGTTACGCTTGCCGTCGTATGCCTCGGTCCAAATCACATTTGTAACCTGGGTTCCATCGTTGGCTCTTGCCTCACGGATAGAACGAGCATAATCGTCGCCTGTAAGCGTCTTAATTTTATAAGGAAGGGTCTGGATACCAAAGTCAGCGGTCACATTGATATTCATCTTACCTTTCTGACCGTGCTTTGTGGTGATCATGATCACACCGTTGGCACCTGCAGAACCGTAGATGGCGGTAGCAGAGGCGTCCTTCAATACCTCGATGCTCTCGATGTCGGCGGGGTTCACAAAGTCAGCGTTGTTACCAACCTGTACACCGTCAACTACATACAGAGGGTTAGCATCGCCGAAGATTGTTCCGACACCACGGATGCGGATAGCTGACTTGGAACCAGGGGCGCCATCCTGATTGGTAACCATCACACCAGCAGCTGCGCCCTGAAGAGCATCAGCTACGTTTACGGGAATCTTGCGCTCCATCTGCTCCTTGTTAATAGTAGCAACAGATCCAGAGATGTCGCTCTTCTTCATGGTACCGTAACCGATAACCACTACGTCGTTCAACATCTGGGCGTCCTCTTTCAGTACAATGGTCAGGTTGTTTCTGCCACTAACTTTCACGTTCTGAGGAACATAGCCTACATAAGAAACAGAAAGCGTAGCATTAGAAGCTGCCTCTACGGAGAAATTACCATTGAAATCGGTAATTGCTCCCGTTTGGCTACCCTTTACTTTCACAGTTGCACCGATAATCGGCTCACCTGCTTCATCATTCACTGTTCCTTTTACAACGTTCTGAGCCAGTGCTCCCATTGGGAACAAACAGAGCAGGAACAGAGTTACTAATGGCTTTTGCAGCGATTTAAGAATTCGATTCATACTTTGATTAGAATTAATTGTTCATACTTAAGTATATAATAACGATAAATTAGTTCAGTTAGGGAGCATACACCTTATTATAATAAGGGGCATACCAAGAAACGATTAAGAAGAGTCGGTCTCATTCATACATTTTGGTTTTTTAAGTTTTATTATGGTCCTAGTCTCGTTAGAAACACATTATTCGGTTGCAAAGTTAAATCTTTTTTTATAAAATAGTTAATTTTGTAATGACAAAATATGATACTTTTTTGATAAAATGATGTTTTTAACACAAATAAGTGCTAAAAAGTGTATATTCTTACGCTTAAATGCTATTTCTCCCTTAACATTTTAAGGTTTTGCACAAAAAAGCGAAGTAAGCATCCGTCGCTTGACTGAGACCAACCTGATCAATGGCCAATATAGTGTGGCACGAAAGTCTTTCCCGATTATACCAATGTGACCATTCCTGTGGGAATCGCCCCGCTCAACTTCAACGTCCTGAGCAGAGAGGATTGTGTGGACGTGGTCGTCAAGGGGAGCAGGAAAGGTGAGTTTATGATGAACCATGTTCCACAGGCCGACTATGAGGCATGGAAACAGGCACTCGACAAGGCCGTCATAGCGCCATCAATTAATCACTCTTTTCTTCCCGTTATGGATGTATATGCCAGGTTGAGTTGGGGTTTGGATGTTCCGGCCACTCAGGTCATACCAACGGTCGTTTTCAGCCGCAGCAGAGACGACACGACGGATGCCTGTAACAGCGTCTTGCTCCGGGTATATACCTTTCACATACACACGATAGCCTTTCGCCTCAAGCGAGAAAGAAGTATCTATAGAGAGTGAAACCTGCTTGCGACTTGTGCCTTCAGCAATATGCTCGCTGTTGAGCCACAAGCTCCAGTCGCCTGTATTTAAACCTGAGAGAGTAACCTGAGCTGGCGTCGTGGCCATATTGAGCAGTACCAGCACCTCGCTATCACCGCTTTTGCGCGTATAAGCCAGTACGCCTGTATGGCCAGTAACGGTGAGGAAAGTCACCTCGGGGTTATCAGCTGCGTTTTTGGCATCGCTAAGTGCCGGTACGTCGTGTTTCAGGGCAAAGAGTGTGCGAAGCGTGTTACGCATCTTATCATCCTGGGCATCAGCGATAATCAGGAAATAGCCGATATTCTCCGCTCCAGCATTACCACGATCTATACCTATCGCTCTAAACTCAAGGCGCGCGCCGTTAACAAAGATTCTTTCGAAGATGACGTAAGAAAGATAGCAACTTACTAAAACCTAGCGCTTTTGGTACAAATTAAAAACAAATTGCAATATATTCGAAAGTGGCTTTAAATTAATTGTTGTACCTTGGCCGAAAAAATGTTGGAATTATTTTACACTGCATTCTGAGGTTTGCCGCTAGCGAATGCCCGTACGTTGGCAATAGCTATCTGGAGCAGACGGCTGCGAGCCTCAGTGGTTGCCCAAGCGATGTGTGGCGTGATAAAAGCATTGGGCTGTGAGAGTAAGGGATTGTCGCTGCTGGGCGGTTCTGTGGTGAGCACATCGGCACAGAATGCGCCTAACCGTCCTTCCTGCAAGGCGTTGGCTACTGCCTGATCGTCAATCAAAGGCCCTCGACCTGTGTTGATGAGAATGGCCGAGGGTTTCATCAGCCGTAGCGTCTCGGTATTGATGAGGTGGCGGGTATTAGCGGCCAGCGGGCAGTGAAGTGACAGCACATCAGCCGATGACAGCAGTGTCTGAAGGTCAGCCTTCTCAATGCCAGCGGACAATTGTTCTTGACTCTTGCTGGTAGTGGCCTTCACCTTCATGCCGAAAGCGAGGGCTATTTCTGCAACGCGGCGGCCGATGTTGCCAAGCCCGACGATACCGAAAGTCTTGCCTGCCAGTTCCATGAGGGGAAAGTCCCAGTAGCAGAAGTCGGGACTGGCGGTCCATCGGCCACTGCGATTTTGTATGGCATAGTGCTCTGTACGATTCGTCACCGTCAGTAAATGAGCAAACACCATCTGTGCTACACTCTCCGTGCTATAGGCTGGTACGTTGGTCACGATGATGCCGCGTTCGTGGGCAGCCTCGATGTCAACCACGTTATAGCCCGTTGCCAGCACACCGATATATTTGAGGCGAGGCAGTTGGGCAATCTTTTCACGGTCGAGCACAACCTTGTTGGTTAACACGATGTCTGCATCAGCAGTTCTCTGTACAGTCTCACCCGGGCTTGTGCGGTCGTACACCGTCACCTCGCCCATCTGCTCCAGTTCCTTCCACGAGAGGGCGCCTGAATAGCCGTCAAGAATGACAATTCTCATATACCTTTATTCTTTTACCTTGCAAAGATAACACATTTCTCACATCCCACCAAACTTACAATGCAAAAAGGTGCAAAATAAAAAATTGCTCCAAAATTAGGAAATCTCAGAAAGACTTCGTATCTTTGCAATCGAACAAATGATATGATTATGACTAAAACCAAAACAATTGCGATGTTCGCCATCGCTTGCCTCGCACTCTTGAGTGCCTGCTTTCAGCAGAAGGCAACAGAAGTGACTCTTCAGGTGAAAACCCAGTATGGCATTCTCGAAGGTTTCGAACAGGACGGTGTGAAGAAGTTCCTGGGCGTTCCTTTCGCACAGGCGCCTGTTGGCGAACTCCGCTGGAAAGCGCCACAGCCTCTTCAGGCATGGGAAGGTGTTCGTGAGGCAAAGGAATTCGGTGATGATCCTATGCAGCTCGACGTATTTGGCGACATGGCCTTCCGTGGTCCTAAGCGTAGCGAGGACTGTCTCTATCTGAACATCTGGACGACTGCAACGACAACTGCCGATGCGCTTCCCGTACTGATCTATTTTAATGGTGGCGGACTGATGGCTGGTTCTGGTAGTGAACCCCGTTACGATGGAAGTGCCATCGCAAAAGAAGGCGTTATCGGTGTGACGGCCAACTATCGTGAGGGTGTCTTCGGCTTCTTTGCCCATCCAGAACTCACGGCTGCATCCGACTATAAGGGAAGTGGTAACTATGGTTTCCTCGATCAGGTGGCTGCCATCCAGTGGGTGAAGGATAACATCCAAGCCTTTGGTGGTGATCCTGCCAAGATTACGATCGTGGGTGAATCAGCAGGTTCTTTCTCTGTATCCCTCCTGATGTGTTCTCCCCTCTCCAAAAACCTGATTGCTGGTGCGATGCTCTCATCTGGTGCAGAAGTGCTTCCTTATAAGGCTTCCACTCAGGCTGAGGCAGAAGCTGCTGGTACTGAACTGCTGAAGTCAGCAGGTATAGCCAGTCTGGCTGATGCAATGGCGATGAACGCTGATTCACTTCAGGCCATCCTACCTCCAAAGGGTATGGCCAGTGTGGTGCTCGATGGATACTTTATGAAAGAGAATGCTGATGACATCTTCGAGAAAAACGAACAGGCGCAGGTGCCATTGTTGGCAGGCTGGAACTCACTCGAAGGTCACCCCGCACAGTCACTCGCTGGTAAGGCGCCTACGCTCCAGAACTACAAGGACGCCATGAAAGCCACGTTTGGCGATATGACCGATGAGATCTTTAAGGCTTACGGTATTGAGACAGATGAGGATGTGCTGAGTCAGAAGGGTCTTGACCTCGCTTCTGATCTCTTCACAGGCTTCCCCACTTGGAAGGTATGCGATTATCACGCCAAATCTGGTCTGCCCGTCTATCGTTACCACTATATGCACCCGCGTCCGCAGGTTTCTGCCAAGATGGGCGACAAGGTAGGTGCACTCGCTGGTGGTGTGCGTGAGAAGACGGCCGAAGAGAAGAAGGCTGAGACTCAGCAGCCTGCCATCGCTCCTGGAGCCGTTCACTCTGCTGATATCGAGTATGCCATGGGTACCCTCGATACCAACAAGTATTACGACTGGCAGGACGAGGACTACGCCATCTCGAAGCTGTTCCTCACCTATTATACCAATTTCTGCAAGACGGGTAACCCTAATGGAGATGGTCTGCCCCAGTGGAGCGCTATCACTAAAGAGAATCTCAATGCCGCTCCTGTCATGAAGATCGATGTCGAATCAGCTGAGGTCGCTTCACCGGAAAAGGAGAATGCCTATCGCACCCTCGAGAAATTCTACAGAAGCAAGAAATAACATCATGCAGAAAATAATGACTAAACTACATTTCCAACCCATTCAGGATAAGGCCACCCAAATTGTCGATGCCATTCTCCACACCGAGGAGATAGCATCGCTAACCTCCGAACGGAATATCATACGTTTGGTGGTCGAGGAATTGATAGTCAATATTGTGAATTATTCAGGAAGCGACTATATCGACATAGAGCTCATGCGTGACAAGGATAGCATCACGCTCTGCTTCCGCGACAATGGTATACCATTCAACCCGCTTAAGAGAGTGATGCCCGACACCACGCTTCCATTGGGAAAACGCCAAATAGGCGGGCTCGGCATTTTCCTGGTTATCAAAAAGACGGATGCCATATCGTACGAGTATACCAACGGTGAGAATATTCTGACTGTCAGTAAAAAGATAAAAAGTTAAGGAAGTTATGGCTGCAATAAAGATATTGAGTGTTGACGACGAGGCGCCTATAGAATTACTGATGAAACAGTACTTCAGGCGCAAAATCAAGGCAGGTGAGTATGAGTTCTTCTTTGCCCGTAATGGTGTGGAAGCGCTTGCTGTCTTGAACAGCAACCCCGACATTGAGATTATCCTCTGCGACATTAATATGCCCGAGATGGACGGTCTGACGCTGTTGGCCAAGGTAAACGAGATGAAAAACCCCGCGCTGCGCGTCATCATGGTAAGTGCCTACGGTGATATGAGGAACATCCGCCAGGCCATGAATAACGGTGCTTTCGACTTTGCCACAAAACCCATTGACATGGAGGATCTGGCCCGGACCATAGAGAAAGCAATTGCACAGATACACTATGTGCATGAGTCGCAAAAGGAACATACACAGTTGGAGTCGCTGAAGGAAGACCTGTTGTCGGCCAGTGAAATCCAACAGTATTTCCTGCCTAGGACGTTTCCACCTTTCCCTGAGGACAGTGACAAAATGGACATCTATGCCTCGATGGAGGCCGCCAAGGATGTGGGCGGCGATTTCTACGACTTTTTCCGTATCGACGACGACCATATTGCCCTGGTCATAGCCGATGTGTGCGGTAAAGGCATCCCTGCAGCCCTGTTTATGGTTCTGAGTCAGACCATTATCCGTTCAAAGGCATCACAGTTTGCCAGTGCTGCAGAATGTCTGACGGAGGCTAACCGTCTGTTGGCGACCTACTCGGTGGAATACATGTTTGTCACCGTGTTCTATGTCATCTACAACACGAAGACCGGTCATATCACTTATTGCAATGCCGGACACAACCCACCACACATATTGCGCGCCAACGGCACCATAGAAGTACTGCCAAGAACAAAGAACATTGTTGTCGGTGCGTTCGAAAATGTGAAATATGAAGAGAATACCCTACAGCTAGAGCACGGCGACACTTTGGTGATGTTTACAGACGGTGTGACCGAGGCAATGAATGAGGCCCATGAGGAATTCGGCACTGAGCGACTGAACAGCATACTGAGTGGTTTGTCGGGCATCGGTTGCAAGCAGATGATAGAAACCGTCAAAACAGGTATCACCGACTTCGTGAATGGTGCAGAGCAGCATGATGACATCACTATGCTGGCGGTTAAACGAGTTTAGAGTTGAAAGGGAAGGACGTTATTATAGGATGTATGGGAGCGCTGCTGAACCTCCTGAAGCGATAAATCCATCCTTCAATATCACAAGAAAGCCGCCCAGTATTTGAGCGGCTTTCTTTTTTGCTATTTATAAAGAGATAGTGTTTTTGATATCAGACCGTCGTAGGTATTCATCCAGATGCTTACAGAATCTGCCGCAATAGCTGAAACGGGAATACTGATGTAAGCCTTCGTAGAGTAATACTCTGGCACCTTGTTCTGGTCATGGTGCAAAACGATACGGTGGGAGCGTGTCTCATCCTTATTGATGATAATGGTATCCGAGACAAAGGCCAGTTGTTGTACAGCGGTCGTATCATCGGTAACACCCGTCTTCAGCTGCATGTACAGATTCAGATACTTGCGCGACTTGCTGAGCCAGATACTTTCAAACTTCACGGGGTCGGTACGATACTCCTGCTTGAATTCGCTCCAACGTTTCAGTGTAGGACATGGCACCTGACCTATTGAAACCAACTCGGCTTCATATTGACCCTTTGCCGATTCCACCTTATTATAATATAGCATGCAACGGTAAATGGTATCGCCTTTGGTAATCCACTTAGCCGGATAAGGATTTACTAAGGGGAGATGATCACCGTCATCGGTGGTGATAGAGACGATTTGCTTATTGGCATCCACCTGTGCCTCTACAAAGTCGCCACGCATCAGCGAATACTTGCCCTCACCTTTATCGTAAGCATCCTGCGTGCAGGAAGATATTATAGCTGATAATGAAAAGAGTATAAATATGTTTAACCTACAATTCATAACTATCAACTATAAACTATCAACTCTTAACTTATTTATCGCAGGATTGGCATACATCGTCAGCATGCGCTCACGCAGGAAGGCCTCATCCTTGTTAGGAATGGTAATCTTTGCCAGCTGGGCCTTCAGATAGGCTTCGAATCTTTGCTTGTCAGCCTCCGTATAGTGGGCTGCATAGGCTGTATTGCCATTCAGTTCGTCCATGGCAATATAGTTACAAGGATAGAGTTCATAGCCACGATGTATCTCACGGTCCATGCGCTCAGCAACGGCCTTGAAGTATTCT
>Ga0247609_10002114_pt1 | contig 21723 bp, 20 predicted proteins | sample 172DNAGHGlowgp2_FD_193487 | JGI IMG/M metagenome (GOLD analysis project Ga0247609, IMG submission 193487) | Sheep rumen microbial communities from Palmerston North, Manawatu-Wanganui, New Zealand - 1728 DNA GHGlow gp2 | ecosystem: Host-associated > Mammals > Digestive system > Stomach > Rumen ...
TACCGCAAGGCCATAGAAGAGGAAAAGGGGAAAAAGTAAAAGGGTAATAAAGGGGAAAAAGGTGAACATACAGAAAACCAAAAGAGTAAAAAGATGTTAAATAAGTAAGGGCAGCAGCAAATTTTTCACTCTTCACACTTCACTTTTCACTTCTTTTTAGTACCTTTGCACCCGCTTTTAGCACAACTACCGTGCTTTACAGCAAATGACGGTCGATCCGCTAGCTCAGTCGGTAGAGCACAACACTTTTAATGTTGGGGTCTTGGGTTCGAGCCCCAAGCGGATCACAAAAAGAGGTCGTAACGACCTCTTTTTTTATTCCCGCCTGGGATTCTCACCCAAGGGTTCTTTCAGTCGCTTCGCTTTGTGAAAGCGACGCAAGCGTCGAGCGCGAGCCCCAAGCGGATCACAGAAAGAAAACGAAAGTCGCTGAAAATCAGCGACTTTTCTTTTGTTTCATGGGATGAAATCTTAACCTGAATTATTATTATTATATCTGTTATGCTGTATCCTCTTTGCCTACGGCGTCACATAAATGACCATGAATGTCCATAAATGTCTCATAAATATTTATGAATCATTCGTGTTTCATTTTTGAGCATTTATGTAGCGTCGCAGACATAAGAAAAAAATCTCCATGAATAATTCAAGTTAAATGGTAATAGAAAGAACCCAAGCAGGGTTAGACCAAGACATCAGTCATAGTATTCTATTTGGAGTTCCTGGCTCACATCAAACTCACGTCCATCATCATAAAAATACACCAGTCGCAAACCCCTATACACCGATGGAACCTTCAGGACTTCCAGAAGATGCCACTTAGGTTTACCGAAATCGTATGAAGAACGGTCGAGAATGATACGGTTGGAGGTATAGTCGAAGTGATAGTAGCCCCCACCCAGACAAGAATCCCCAGGCTGTAATAGGTCTTTATGCTGACTGACCTGACCAAGCCTGAAATAGCCCTGCATTGTTATGATGAATTTTGGTAGCGTCATAGCTAAGATACTCTTTGTTACTTTATATAGATTACCGACGGCCACACAGTTCGAGGGAATATCGTCTGCATATCGTCAGGCATTTCTTTCTGTAGTCCATCTTAAACTATTGTTAATATTTGGCGCAAAAGTACGAAAAATCAATTAAAAATCAGTATCTTCGCCATCTAATTTAATAAGATTTGTAATATGGACTACCTGCCGAAAGACCCTGCAATACAGGTTTCAGGCGACTCAGTAACAAAATGATAACAAAAGAAAACATGCTATAACGATGATAGAACAATTTGAAAATTCGCGCGGCCCACAGGGACACTTGTTTGAACAAGAACTACATCAGGACTTGCACCAGTTCCTTCAGTCAATGAAAGAGATTGATGCACGTTTACCAGAATGTCCCGATGTCGAAGAGAAGTGGGAACAGATAGCAAAAGCCTACATTCCCGACGGCATCAAGGAGTTCAACGACTTTCCATCCGCTTCCCTCGGTTGGATGATGTATATTGGTATGGCCGTCGCTAAGTTCTGGGATGCTGAGTGGACAATCTACTCAAAGATTGATGACCTCTACGCCTACATGAGAGACGAGAGAGGTTATGACAGCATGGATGAATATATCCGTGAAGATGTGCTGTTGCTGAAAGGCATTGACTATACTATACTGGAGAAGCTGGTAGGAGAATGTGCTTCCCGTGTCTATAATGCACTACGTCACCAGAGTATAGAACCAGGAACCAAAGAGGCTTTCAATGCTTACGTTTCCTGCCTGCACCAGCTCTACTTATTTGGAGCCGCTATGCAGTTGAACAGGATGGGCTATCACATGACTAAGATGAACTGATGAAAGAACTGAGCCTCCTACATATCGTTCTTATCTACCTCGTCATAATTAACGTGGTCACTTTTTTCATGTATGGTTTAGACAAGTGGAAAGCAAAACGTACCAAATGGCGAATCCCAGAGGCTACGCTATTGGGAATGGCGGTTATTGGCGGTAGCATAGGAGCTTGGTTAGGAATGAAAGTCTGGCATCACAAGACTCTGCATAAGAAGTTCAGGTTTGGTGTCCCGCTTATTCTGATAGCACAGATAGCATTGGTATTCCTATGCTCATGCGGAACAAAAAAGGAACTTACAGTGTCAGAACCCATACAGAGTGGAAGTCTGGCAGAGCATTCACCTTCAGTATTCTTGGTGATGTATGATAGCGAGATTGGAAAAGAACCACTACAGCAAGCCATCAAGGAATATAAATGTGAGATTATCTACGACTACAATATCATCAACGGCATGGCACTAAAGAAGCCCGATGGAAAGTCGCTTGAAGAAACCATGCAGTATTTCAAGAAGGTTAAGGGTGTACTGACAGTTGAGTACGACCATATATATCACTTGGACGATCCTGTAAAACCAAAAGTAGAGTTACAATGAAGAAGATAATAAACCCTTGGCGCAACCATGAGGGATATAACTGTTTCGGTTGCAGTCCTGACAATCCCATCGGGCTTCACTTGGAGTTTTATGAGGATGGTGACTATATAGTGAGTACCTGGCATCCTCAACACAACTATCAGGGATGGGTAGATACGATGCACGGCGGTATTCTGAGTACGCTGATTGATGAAGTGTGCGGATGGGTTGTCACCAGGAAACTACAAACCAGTGGCTATACAGTGCTGCTTAATGTTAAGTTCCGTAAGGCAGTTCCCACTACAGAACCAGAGCTTACCATTCGTGCTAAAGTCTCAAAACAGGTGAGGAATCTGGCCTATATCAGTGCAGAGATAACCAACAGCAAAGGTGAAGTCTGCAATGAGGGAGAGACCATCTACTTCCTGATGAACGAGGAAAAGGCAAAGGAAATGGGATTCTTACATTGTGAGGTAGAAGATGAACAGTAAGATGGATCCGATGGGCAGAGCCATTGCCGAATATTGGAAAACAAAGAAGGCAGACAGGCTCAGAGTGTTCTCCCCAATGTTTGAGGAGGACGAGATACCCTTGACTACACTTTTCCGTAAATACAAGGCTATGCCAGAAATCGAAAGGAAAGCTCTCGACACGGCTACTGGTAAGACGCTTGATGTGGGTGCTGGATCTGGTTGTCATTCACTTGTCTTACAGGAAAAGGGTATCGACGTGACAGCCATTGATATTTCCCCACTATCTGTTGAGACCATGAAAGAGCGTGGGGTTAAGAAGGTACTTGAACAGGATTTTTTCGAGCTGGGCTCTCAACAACACGTCTTCACTCTGGAGGGAAAGTACGACACCATCTTAATGCTGATGAATGGTATAGGGATTGTCGGAACCTTGGAACGTTTGCCTGAATTCTTCCGACAGCTCGACAAGATTCTGGCTCTTGGAGGTCAAGTGCTGTGTGATTCATCTGATATAAGCTATGTGTTCGAGGGTGAAGATGGCATGATAGAGATTCCTAATGAAATGGTGTATTACGGTGAACATAGTTTCCAGATGCAGTATAAGGACACCATCGGAGAACCCTTTGACTGGCTCTATATCGATGCTGACACTCTGAGAGAGCAAGCTGCGAAGAATGGATATGCCGTTGAAGTGGTTGCTGAAGGTGAGCATTACGATTACTTAGCAAGAATAACGAAGAAATGAGTTTCATCAAGTACATAGCAGACGAGCGCTCGGCCCAAAGGGACGCTTGCCCCAGCAAGAACCACTACAAAGAAGTCCTTTCATTGGTAGCAAAAGCCAAACGGACGGTGTGGATAGGCAAGTTCTTTGCAAGCAAAGCGACCAAAAGGTCGAGCGCTGCAAGGAATGTGGCCGTAGAGAGTATTGTTCAGACCCAATAAAATAAAAACGATATGGAAGTAACAAACCTGTTGACATTCACAAAGCGTAGGCAGCTGAGGAAATGGTTTGAGCAGAACCATCTTTCAGAGAAATGCTGCTGGGTGGCTTGCAACAGGTCGAAGACTCCAAAACCTGACACGCTGCCCTATCTTGAAATCGTGGAAGAGGCACTATGTTTCGGGTGGATTGATTCTACGTTGAAGAAGCTGCCAGATGGACGATTGGCACAGAGATTGTCACCAAGACGAAAAGGCAGCCATTGGACTGAGCTTAACAAAGAAAGATACAGAGACCTTGAATCCCGTGGACTGATGACCGATGCAGGAAGAAAGGCATTAAAAGAAATAGCAACATGAAGTGGACTGTATTATCAGATAATCGAAGCCGCTCGACCTCTGGTCGCTTGCAAGGCAAGAATGACAGCCGTCTCTCTACGGAGCATGGGCTTTCTATCCTGTTGGAAACGGAGAGATATAGAATACTGCTTGATACTGGAGCAAGTGACGTGTTTATCAGAAATGCAGAGCAGTTGGGCGTAGACCTCAGTACAGTTGATTATGTTTTTATTTCTCACGGACATAGCGATCATGCTGGAGGCTTGCGATATTTCTTGGAGCAGAACCAACATGCAAAAGTCATCGTGTCACCTGATGCAATGAGTGGAAAGTTTTACTCTAAACGAGGGAATCTGCACAGCATAACGACGGTGTGGCCAGAGAGCATAAAGGACAGACTTATAACCGTAGAAAAGGGAGGAGCCTGCGATGTTCTTGCCTTGCAAGCGACCAGAGGTCGAGCGGATATCATCGTAGGAGGGCACCCATGCGAGATTACTGACCGCCTCTTTGTCATAGCCCATATACCTCAGATTCACCAAATGCCAAAAGGGAACAAACACCTTTTTGTGGAAGTCTCTAATGGCGAATATGTGAATGATGATTTCCGTCACGAACAGGCTTTATATACCGATGGTTTTTTGTTCACAGGCTGCGCTCATAGTGGTCTGGAGAACATTCTTGCCGCTTGCCCCTATCCTGTAAACTCTGTAGTAGGAGGTTTCCATTTGCTCGATGGTCAGGAATCGGAAGAAGAACTACAGGCATTAGCTAAAAGACTGAAGGAAAAATATCCCTCGACACAGTTCTATACAAGCCATTGCACAGGTGATAATGTGTTTGAGGTGATGAAGGGCATGATGGGAGAACAACTACAGGCTTTCAGATGCGGAACAATGAACGAAATGGAATGACTAGGATAGAGCGTGAGAAGCAGACTGTCCGAAAGATGATTGAGCTATATTGCCGTCATCGTCTGAAAGAGGACACGATGCCAGATGAATATCAACATCTGGCTGAATATGCTTGTCGCCGTTTAGATCATTGCAGATACGGTGTGAAAAAGACCGCTTGCAAGGATTGTCCCACTCATTGCTATGCGCCGAAAGAACGTGAGGCCATCCGTGAAGTGATGCGCTGGGTTGGGCCTAGAATGATATGGTATGCTCCCAAGGATGCCATTTTACATATACTCAAAAAGTGATTAGATATGGAAACAAGAAAGAATATTGCAGCAGAAAAGAAGAGGTGCGGAAGTCATAACTGCGCCCAGGCTATTCTTCATACCTATGCCGATATAGCCGGAATTGATGAAGAACTATCCATGAACATTGCCAATGCTTTTGGTGGTGGTATGGGCAACATGGAAGGGACGTGTGGAGCACTTGTCGGAGCTGGTCTCGTTTTGGGATTGGCAAATAAGGACAAAGTTAAGTCCATGAAGCAGATGCGCCAGATAATGACCAAGTTCCAGGAGAGAAACGGAGCCACACAATGTAAACTGCTGAAAGGCGTCGGTACAAAGGTGGTACTTCGTGAGTGTCCTGACTGCGTAGCCGATGCAGCGGAGTTTCTGGAAGAGCAACTAAAGCAAGATTGAAAGATGCAGATAATACTCGCTTCCGCAAAGATCATGCACGACAGAGTGAAGTCAGTCCCCGACATTAGCCTGTCATCACCTCGTTTCCAGAATGAGGCAGATTGTTTTGCGAGGGTTATGGCTCAGTATTCGGCAGAGACGATTGCCGAAATGCTGGGCTGTAGTCAACAGATTGCTGCTCAGAACAGGATGCGGTATATGCGCTTCTTTGAAGATGCTCCCAAACTTCCAGCTATTCTTGCCTATCACGGTCAGGCTTACAAGCATCTGAAGGCTGAGACTCTGAATGTCGATGACCTCAATTATTCGCAGGAAAAGTTATGGATTACCTCTTTTCTCTATGGACTGCTTCGCCCATTGGATGCCATTCTTCCCTACAGGATGGAGGGCAATGTGGTATTCGACAAAGTCGCTTCGCTCGTCGAAGAACAACCAAGCGGAGAGGGGCAGAACCTGTTTGGATTCTGGAAGAGCCGCCTGACTGATGTGCTGATTGATGCCGTGAAAGCAGATGGTGGAACGCTGATACATCTTGCTACAGAGGAATACCAGCATCTGTTTGACTGGCAGCGTGTCCGTAAGGAAGTCCGAATCGTTCAGCCTTTGTTCTACGTCAGAAAAGGCAGCGAGTTGAAGATTCAGGCTGTTTGGGCTAAGACATGCCGGGGAGCAATGACACGATTCCTCATTGAGAACCGCATCGACAAGCCCGAAGATCTCTGTGCCTTCAGTTACGAAGGATTTACATACGAACCTAAACTTGGAGAATCCGATTTTCCTCATTTTATTAAGCAGTAAGGAATATGAATAAGATACTGTTCCTACACGGTTTCTATGCCAGTGGTCAGTGTGTACCAGCTTTGGCGTTGCGCGAGTCTTTCAAGGGTCGTGCAGAAGTGATCACGCCTGACTTGCCAATGCACCCGAAAGAGGCTGTCAGTTTTATTCGTGGACTGATTGATTGTGAAGAGCCAGACCTGCTGATAGGCAACAGCTGCGGGGCTTTCTATGCTCAGATGGTGGCTCCCGTCGTGGGCATTCCTGCTTTGCTTGGCAATCCACATTTCAAGATGACGGAGTTTCTGAAACAGCGTATCGGTGAACATCAGTACAAGTCACCTCGAAAGGACGGCAAACAGGACTTTGTCATTGATGAAGCTTTGATAGAAGAGTTTGCCGAGATGGAGGCTGTTCAATTTCACAACTGCAATCCCGACTTCAAAGACTGCATCTGGGGCATATTCGGAGAACAGGACACACTGGCACACTTTGAGCCAACCTTCTTGGAGCATTACAGTAAGACGTTCCATTTCCCCGGTGGCCACACTCCGACGGCAGATGAAGTCCGTACCTGGTATGTGCCTTTGGCTGAGAAACTTTTAAATCAATTTGAAAAATGAAAGACTGACGTCGATATGCACTACTTTTTGCAGCCCCCCCTGATTAGTAATCGATGATGTGGTTTGAATAACGGATGCTGAGGGTAGGGGTGTAGGTGTTCAGAAGAATAAGGGTGATGGTTCCCTCGTCGGTCTTGAAGACGGCCTCTTTGTGCAGATCGGCACGGTGGGTCATGTATGGCATGTGTATGTCGTTGGCCATTTTGTCGCGCAACTGCTGCCAGAGATTGCTGGTAGAGTCGTTATAGGTGGCAGCGTAGCTCTCCACGACGTCATTGATGGTGTCGTTCTCGTAGTAGATGCTGATGCGATATTTCTCGGTATTGCTATACAAGGCGTATGTGCTGCCGCTGTCGGTAGTGACAGAGTCGATCAGGAAACCACGCTCAATAAAAGAATCGCACATGGCCTTGGCCGACATGCCCATTGATAATCCACGATAGTCGAGATAGCCACGCTCACTGTTGCAGGCACATAACACAATCATTGCCACAACGGCCATTAAAAGTTTTTTCATACTCGTTTGTCTTTGGGTTTAATATTATAAGAATTGGTTTCAAAATTACGACACTTTTTCCTTTCAGTATTATATCGTTAAGTATTATTAACGGCCTTAGCTTTTTTTATGGTTAAGCAGAACAGAGTGAAAAAGAAAAAAGTCTCGCTTCACAGCGAAACTTTTCTGGTAGTTAAAAAACTAAATTAATCAACCATAAACCTTAACCATTAAAAATCTTTTTGCGCTGCAAAGTTAATGCATTCTTTTGGAATAGCAATGAAAAAGTGACTTTTTTTGGTTGAAAATGCGTTAATTGTCGGATATTCGACCAAAAAATGCGTTTTTAGATGGCTTTCTCCACTTTTTTGCCATAAAAACTTCTGTTTCTTACAAAAAAAATGTAACTTCGCATCGAATTAATTTCGAGTTCTTTTGAATACCAAATGACAACGATTATTATTATCATTGTGCTCGTGCTTGTCGGTGTATCGGTTGTGATAGGCCGACAACTCTATCTGCGGAGTGTTCGCATTTTGAATCGCTTGCAGATGGAACGCGCATTTACGAATATCAGTCATGAATTGCTGACCCCTCTGACCGTTATCTCGGCCTCGGTAGAACGGCTTCGCCAGCAGGAGCCTCGTTTTGTGACGGACTATGCCTTGATGGATTTGAATATTGAGCGGATGGTGCGTCTGTTGCAGGAGATTCTGGAGACGAGCAAGTCGCAGACGGGCGAGCTGCGCTTGCGGGTGGCACAGGGCGACGTGATGGAGTATATTCGTCAGACGGGGCTTTGTCTGGAGCCTCTGATGGCGAAGCGCCAATTGGCGTTTAGCATCAAGTGTCAGCCGATGTCGATGATGGGCTGGATTGATACGGACAAGTTAGACAAGATCATCTATAACCTGTTGTCGAACGCAGCTAAGTATACGAAGGCCGGGGGACATGTCGTGCTGGATGTGCAGACGAACAAGACCTATGACCATATTATTATCAAGGTGTCTGACGATGGCATCGGTATGTCGGCAGAGCAGCAGAAGCATCTGTTCCACCGGTTCTATGACGGCGGCTACCGGCAGATGCGGACAACAGGAACAGGCCTGGGCCTGCCTTTGACCCGTGACTTGGTGTTCCTGCACGGTGGAACCATCGACTGCTTCAGTGAGCAGGGGCGCGGCACCACGTTTACCGTGACCATTCCCATCAACAAGGAGGCGTTTGCGAAGTCCCAACTTGACGAAGGCCAGCAGATAGACCTGAGTACGCCCCGGACAACCATCCTTGACATTGCCGCTATTCAGTCGGGCAATGCATCCCCGGCGCCGGGTGTTAAGCCTGCAACTTCTGATTCGGCCGACGATGACGTCTATCGTATCTTGCTGGTGGAAGACAATGTTGAGCTGCTCATGCTGATGCAGTCGCTGCTGAGTCAGAAGTACTATGTGGAGACGGCGCAGAACGGTATGGAGGCCTTACAGGTGATAGAAACCTCGGAGTTAGACCTGATCATCAGCGATGTGATGATGCCTGAGCTTGACGGAAACGAACTGACGAAGCGGGTGAAGGCCAATCCGAACACCAGTCATCTGCCGATTATCCTGTTGACGGCCAAGACGCAGGAAGAAGACCGAAACGAGTCATTGCGCATCGGTGCCGACGACTACGTGACGAAGCCTTTCAAGTTGGGCGAACTGATGCTGCGCATCAATAATATTGTGGAGAACCGCAAGCGTGTGCGCCGCGAATATAAGGCCCAGACGGTGGAGGAGAGCCGCTTGCGGACGCGTGTTGCCTCGCCTTCCAATCCTGATGATGAGTTCCTGCGCAAGGCTATCGACTGTGCTTATGCTCATCTGTCAGATGCCGACTTCGACCGTGATGCCTTTGCGGCCGAGATGGGAGCCAGCGCCTCGACGCTCTATAACAAACTGCGCTCGCTGACAGGCCTGAACGTGTCGGCCTTTATTCGTGACATCCGTATGAAAGAGGCGAAGCGTATGGCGCAGACCGTTCCCGACTTGCGTGTCAGCGACTTAGCCTATAAGGTGGGTTTCAAGGATCCCAAGTATTTTGCCACCTGTTTCAAAAAGGAATTCGGGATGCAGCCCAGCGAATATCTGGAACAGATGCATCCCGAAGGATAATGCGGAGACGGAAGAGCCTGGCGGCTCCCCGTCTTCATGCAGGCCAGTTTTATTTCTTCAGATAGTTCGCCAGAGGGTGTTTGGCTTCCTTTAGTCCGCGGGCAAAGCTTTTGGCGTTCATCTGTGCACCCATCTTTGAGGCGTGGGTGTGGTCTTTCTTGAAGTACACGCCAGCCTTTTCTTTCAGTTTGGCGATAGTTTCCTTCGCTTTCTCCTTGTCGTCAGGCAGTTTCTTCACGGCGAACTTCTTGTCGAGGAAGTCGGCCGAGAGATTGTGCAGGTCGATAAACGCCACACCCGTCTCTTCCACCACCTCGCGATACCATTTGCCATACGAGCCGTCGCGGCGCTCAATCTTACCGCCAGGCCACTCATTGCGAGGCGTCAGCGAAACGAGGATGGGCGTTGCTCCCTTCTCGCGACAGTCGTCGATCATCTTCTTCAGATACCAGCCAAACGAGTAAACCAGCTCGTAGGTGCCGTTGTCCAGCTTGTACACGTGCATCGTGTCCTTGGCTGAGGCAATCACACCACGTGCCTTTGCATCGGTGATGGGGCAGATGTCGTTATGGCCGAACTGGATCGTCACGTAATCGCCCGGTTGCAGTGAGTTGTAGACCTTCTCCCACAGTCCTTCACGGATGAACGAGCGAGTGCTGCGGCCGGCACGGGCGGCATTGACCAGCGTGATCTTCGACTCGTCGAACACGGTTGCTGCCTGCGAGGCCCATCCCCACATGCCGTCATCGTCTTTGTCGGCATTCTTCACCGTAGAGTCGCCCGTGAAGAACACGCGGGGCTTGCCGCTCGTGGTTATGTATTTAAAGGGAATGTCGATCTTCATCAGTGCTTTCAAAGCCTTGAGCTGCGGGTTGTTGCTCGTGAAAATGCCCATGACAGCACTCTCGGCGTTCAGCTCGGCACCGAACTTCGAGGTGTGAATATTGTCGCCGAAGAAATGATACTGTTGCTTCCAGCGGCTATAGGAGTCGAGCTTCTGGCCGCTGATCTCGTTCAGGTCTACGAAGGGTACGCCCTCGGTAGCAGCGATGTAGGCTGCCCACTCCGTCTGGGGCTTGCGCACAATCTTGCCCTTATTGTCAAAGGCATTGCGCGGTGTCAGCGACATCAGGATGGGGTTGGCTCCCTTCTGGCGAATCTCCGAGATGTACTTGCGCAGATAGGTGCCATAGCTATAGACGGTGTCCTGTCGCTGGGTACGCTGGTTGAATCCGATATACATCGTGTCAGGGTCTACACCGGGAATCACGGCACGGGCCCGTTTCTGGTCGAAGAACTCCCCGTTGTCGTTATGGCCGATGGAGACAATCACCCAGTCGCCAGGCTTCAATGCCTCACGGACGGCCGGCCACAGGTCGGTGTAGAACGTGCGGGTCGACATGCCGCCCAGCGCCTGGTTCTCGACCGTGATCTTCCCCTCATCGAAATACTTGTTGGCATAATATCCCCATCCCCATTGTCCGTTCGAACCGTCGCCACGTGTACCGTTGCGCATGGTCGAGTTGCCTATCAGGAAGAGCACGGGATTTGAGCCTTTGCGGGTGCTGCCGGGCTGTGGGCGTGACATCAGCGCCTTCGCTATTGAGTCGGGTGTGTTGTCCACCACTTTATTCACGTCCTCGATAGGGTCGGGCAGGTTGTCGAAGTTCTGTGCGCTGGCCGTCAGTGTCAGCGCGGTCATTGTCATAGTAGCAAGTAGTTGTTTCATGATCAGGTTCTGTTTAATTTTGTGCAAAGTTACACATTGTTTTCGTGAATGCCAAATTTTCCGGCAAAGAAAAAGCAGGGAAGCACCCATGAGGGTTTCCCTGCTTTGAAAGTTACTGTTCGTATGGGAGCGACTTGCTCCCTATGCGTGAGCGACTTGCTCCCGATGTGGGAGTGACTTGCTCCCGATGTGGGAGTGACTTGCTCCCGTTGTGGGAGGAACTTACTCATCCTCGTCGTCCCAGACACTGTAGCCTTTGCGTGAGAGGTTGCCGCTTGTCTCGTTGGTCGTACCCACCTCGTCCATATTAAATCCGTTTTCCAGCGGACTGGAGGCAATCATCTCTTCGGTATCTGCCTCAAGCCATTTGATGGTTGGCATCTGATATGTCTTTTTCATAACTGTTTTCCGTTTTTTGAGTTTAACACGATTGTCTGCGAACTGCTCGCGAATCTCTCATGCGTTTATTTGATTACTTTCTTTCCGTTGACGATGTAGAGTCCTTTCTTGGCTGCGGCAACGCGCTGTCCCTGAAGATTGTAGATCGGGTCTGAGTCCGTCGTGCCGATAGTTGAGGCCTTGATGCCAGTCACCTCGTCGTCGAAGAGGCTGATGAACGAGCGGCCCTGGGCCACCGATGCAGGCAGGTAGGCAGTGTTAGCACCCACGGTGAATGCTTGTGTGGTCTTGTAGAAGCCTAAGCCTTTAGTTTCGTTCATGAGTACAAAGATAGGAGCGGCAATCTCGGTTGCGGTGGTTACGCCTACCAGCTCGTTCTCAATGTCGTCTGGTGTTCCTTCGGCTACGGGGATGTAGTAGCGGTCTGCTTCAGCCTTCAGCAGCATGCCTTCTCCTGCGGGAACGGCACTGTTGATGGTAGTGAACGATACCTTGTCGTTAAGAATCGTTGCGCGGTAGGCGGTCAGTCCCTCAACGCCTTTCGTAAAGTCCAGAGCACTGCTGCTGGCAAATGTGCGATAGCCTACAGCGGTCACGTCCACATAAGTGTGAGTCTTGGGATAGGTGACGACGACACTATTCAGATATACAGAGCCTTCGCTTTGAATGAAAATGATGTCTATACTATCAGCACCACCAATATACTTATAGTTATCAGTGTAAGTGTCGCCTGCAACTGTTGCCTCTAAGTCTCCGCTGCCGACGTTGAGCTTTATGGTCATACCGCTTACAGCAGGCAGCGTGAATTTAGTACCAGCATTGATCTGTGCGGTAGCTCTTCCTACATTGTTGGTCTTTCCACGCTTACCTTCTACACCTGCATTGTCGCGGTTGTCAATAAACATAGGTACATCAAGGGGCTCTCCATCGAATATCACCTGTTTTACATAATAGCCAGTAGAATTTTCCAAATTGATGGAAGGATCGTTCTTCGTGTTGTCAAATCCGTAGGTAATGGTGATGTCTGAAATGCGTGTGTCAGTAATCGTCTTGGTGTTTGCAACAAACACTGGTGTCAGGGTAATGTCGCCTGTCAGTGTAATCTCTTCACCAAAGCCATAATTGTTTTCACCATCGGTCCACCCCGTTGTGGTATAGCCAGCTTTGCTGATATAGTAGTTGGCTACAGGAGTCGTGTAAGTGCTTTCTGAATATACAGTGGGAAGCGGATTAGAAGTGCCCTTGTCACCCTCGCCAGCACTGAAGTTTACAGTATAAAGCTTCTTGAAGTGAGCCACAATTTCAAGATCTTCACTCAGTGAAGCTACGCTATAGGTAGCACCATTAATCTCTGCTCCGTTCACCGTCCACTTGTCCAAGAACTTATAGCCCGTGTTTGGAGTGGCAGAGAACTCGACGGCGGTACCCTCAGTAAGACTTGCTCCTGCAGGATTCTGAACCACGCTGCCTGCACCTTCCGGTGTCACGCTGGTGATGATGGCATACATTGTTTCTTCCTCGGCTTCGCCAGAGTATTCGCCCTCAATCACAACGTTGGCAAAACTGATCTGTTTAGTATTGGCAAGACCATAGACATAGCATGCCAGCGAGAAGGGAGTCTCGCTTGTGGACTGAATGCCTGACAGGTTATGCTCATAGTGTGACCAACCTAATCCTTTACCGTTACGGTTCGGGTTCACATTGCCCAAGTCTTCAGAGATATTGCCACACTCGGCATAGTAATGCAGCTTGTTGCTTCCGTCAGTACCCCAGCGCATTGCATCAAAAGACACTTTCTTGGGAATAAACGTAATACCCTTCTTAGGTGTCAGTGTAAACTTCGTGTACTGCGATTTGTTGTCCGAAGCGCTACTGATGGGTTGCATCTTCGTGCCAGTAATATCTTGGTCAGAACCTACGCCAGCATAGGTCATATCGGCCACACCAACGCTTGTTATAGAGAAAACTCCATCAGCTGATACTGTGGCCACCTGTCCTGCCTTTCCAGTATCGAAGGGGAATGTTGCGGTGACTTGCTTTATATTAGGATCAACGACAGTCAGGAGATAAGAAGCAGAAGCATTCGCGTAGGTCTCGTCACCAGCGAATGTTGCCGTAATAGTGGTAGTACCTATGGTTTTCACCGTAACGTCCCCCGTTGTGGCGTTCACCTCAGCGACGTCGGTATTACTGCTTTCGTAAGTCACACTCAGTCCTTCAGGGGTCGTAGTCAGTGTGGGAGCCGTGAAGGCCTCGCCTAAATTAGCAGTATAAGAAGCTTCGGGGAAGGCCAGTGTGGTTGCAGTGCGTAGGTCGGGGCTAACGAAAGCCACCTCATACACATAGCTGTTCGACGATGCGTGAGTTGAAGTAAACACAGCCTGATAGACCTTTGACTTGTCAAGGCCTGCAGCGGTGAGTATTGCTTCAGATATGGAAGTAGTACTCTTTGTGGTAACGGGCGTCTCAGAAACTCTGTTCAGTCCGTACTGATCCATCTCGTAGATGTTCATTTGGATGGTAATGGTTGTCTTGGAACTACCGCCGGACAAGACCAGTGCAGAAATCTCCTCACAGTTCGTTACGGCCAGCGTGTAAGTCCTTCCAGAGCGTAGCGCAACGGCATTATTGGAAGATCCCGTGTTATAGAATGCGCTTCCCTTGAACACACCGGAAGCATTCCATGTTTTTTGAGCACCTCCAGCATCCTTATAGCTCATCCATTTCTGAGTGCTGATATTAGCACGAATTTGGTTGGCACTTACAATCAGTGTACGGCTTGCCTCATCAAAAGAGTAGGCATTTGTCAGATTGATGGTCTCATACTGCATAATGTCGAGTGCAAGACTGCTGGCAGCTCCTACAGACTCAGGTTCCTTCACTGTGATGGCAGCAGTTGCCTTGAATGCATCTTTGGTTTGGTTTTCTTTCCACTGATAGGTAATGTTAGCTGTTCCTGCGCTAATGCCTGTCACGACTCCAGTATTCGATACAGTGGCTACACCCTCGTTGTCGCTCAACCATTCGCCTTCAAAATCTCCACCCGTAAATGAGCCTGTCAGTGTCACCGTCTGGCCCTCATAGATTGTGGCAGATGTTGGCGTGATGGTTGTGCTCAATGGCTCTTGAGCTTCAGGCAGGCTCCAGGAAATTTCGTAGTAACCATTTATCTGGGTACCAGCGGTATTGCTGTTGTCAAAATAAATAGCAATGCTTTGAGTCGCACTGATACCACTCAAAAGAACGCTACCAGCCGTTGAAGAACCTTTGGCAGGGAAGTTTCCCGTTCCGGTCTGTTCTGTCTCAACTTCGTCCACTTCAACCTTTGTAACAGCAATACAAGGCTCACTCGCACCGCTCTTCAAGTCATAGTTTGAAACACCATACAATTTAAAGTCGGTAATCGTATAGCCTGTATTAACCGTAAACACAAGGCGGGCTCCATCACTACCAGTCCTGAACTTTACGCCCTTGTTTGCCATGCCTGCTGCAGTAGCACCACCAGCACCAGCAATGTAAGTGCCGTCAATGGAGTAGGAGGTACCAGTAATGCCTGTGTCTTTCTTTCCCGTGTTGGTGGCCTTCTCTGTACCAGATTCAGCCCAACTGCTCGATACTGCGCACAGTAGGAGCATACATAAAGTAATTAGTTTTTTCATTTTTAATATAGTTTTAATTAGTTTTTTGCAGTTCGTTGTGGATTTGTAGCATCCATTTTTTGCAAAGATACGTTTATTCATATTAATATGGTGTTGGGAACGGGTGGTTTTAACTTTTTTTAAGCGAAAAGGATTACGTTTCCGTTCCGTCATTTGAGGCCTTCTGAGGTTCGTGCTGAATTAGGCTGCAATTCGGCATGAATTGTCTTGTAATTCGGCCTGAATTGCGGCCTAATTCAGGCTGAATTGCAACGCCCTGACAGTCAGTTCGTTACAAAGAGAAGCGAAAAGGTGCACAAAACAGGAGAAATGTGCACGTTTTTCTCCGAAATGTGCATTTTTTACACTTTTTACTTTGCCACGTGGCAAAATTGTTGTAATTTTGCACCCGCTTAGCTGTAAGCAAACTAAGAAATTTCTTATTTTTACACATTATTATATCTAATATGGCTTTGAAAATTGTTGTGCTGGCCAAGCAAGTGCCAGACACCCGTAACGTGGGTAAGGACGCAATGACTGCCGAAGGCACCGTCAACCGTGCTGCCCTGCCCGCCATCTTCAATCCAGAAGATTTGAATGCCCTGGAACAGGCCCTTCGCCTGAAGGAGCAGAACCCAGGCTCAACAGTAGGAATCCTCACGATGGGTCCTCCACGTGCAGGTGAGATTATCCGTCAGGGACTTTATCGTGGCGCTGATACGGGTTGGTTGCTTACCGACCGTCTCTTCGCTGGTGCTGATACGCTGGCCACTTCATACGCTCTGGCTACTGCCATCAAGAAGATAGGCGACGTAGACATCGTGATTGGTGGTCGTCAGGCTATCGACGGTGATACGGCTCAGGTAGGTCCGCAGGTGGCTCAGAAGCTGGGCTTGAACCAGGTGACCTACGCCGAGGAGGTGCTCTCAGTAAAGGATGGCAAGGCTACCATCAAGCGTGTCATCGACGGTGGTGTGGAGACTGTAGAGGCTCCGCTGCCCGTAGTGATTACCGTGAATGGAAGCGCTGCTCCCTGCCGTCCCCAGAACGCTAAGCTGGTGATGAAGTACAAGCGCGCTACCTGCCCGATGGAGCGTCCTGCCGAGGGCACGGCCTACGACTATCTGTACGACGAGCGTCCTGAGCTGACGCTGAACCAGTGGAGCGTGGCCGACGTCAATGGTGATGTGAACCAGTGCGGCCTGAGTGGCTCGCCCACCAAGGTGAAGGCTATCAAGAACATCGTGTTCCAGGCTAAGGAGTCGAAGACTTTGACGGCTTCTGATGCTGATATCGAGGGAATGATCAAAGAATTGTTGGACGAGAAGATTATTGGATAACGAGATATGGCTAATAACGTATTTGTATATTGCGAAATAGAAGGTACTCTGGTACAGGAAGTATCTCAGGAGCTTCTGACCAAGGGTCGTAAGCTCGCCAATGAGCTGGGCGTCGAGCTCCACGCCGTTGTTGCCGGAACAGACATCAAGGGTAAGGTGGAGGATCAGATTCTGCCTTACGGTGTAGACAAGCTGTTTGTGTTTGATGCCCCAGAGCTGTTCCCCTACACCTCTGCTCCCCACACCGACATCCTCGTGAACCTCTTCAAGGAGGAGCAGCCACAGATTTGTCTGATGGGCGCTACGGTGATTGGCCGTGACCTCGGTCCCCGTGTGTCGTCGTCGCTGACCAGTGGTCTGACGGCTGACTGCACGGAGCTGGAGATCGGCCCGTATGACGATGCCAAGACGAAGACTCACTATGAGAACCTGCTCTATCAGATTCGTCCTGCCTTCGGTGGTAACATCGTGGCAACGATTGTGAACCCCGACCACCGTCCTCAGATGGCTACCGTCCGTTCTGGCGTGATGCAGAAGGCTATCTACGACGGTGCTTGCAAGAAGGAGGTTGTCTATCCTGAGGTCAGCAAGTATGTTAGCCCTGAGGCTTTCGTCGTGAAGGTGCTCGATCACCACGTAGAGGCCGCCAAGCACAACCTGAAAGGCGCTCCCATCGTGGTTGCAGGTGGCTATGGTATGGGCTGTAAGGAGAACTTTGACCTGCTGTTCCAGTTGGCTAAGGTGCTTCATGGTGAGGTTGGCGGTTCTCGTGCTGCCGTAGATGCTGGTTGGTTGGATCACGACCGTCAGATTGGTCAGACGGGTGTCACCGTTCATCCGAAGGTGTACATCGCCTGTGGTATCTCTGGACAGATTCAGCACATTGCCGGTATGCAGGACTCTGGCATCATCATCTCGGTGAACAGCGATCCCGATGCGCCTATCAACAAGATCGCCGACTACGTGATCGTCGGTACGGTCGAAGAAGTGGTACCAAAGTTAATTAAGTATTACAAACAAAACTCGAAATAACCCATGGCAAATTACTATACCGATCATCCCGAAATCGGATTTTACCTTCAGCATCCTCTGATGAAAAGGATTGTTGAGCTCAAGGAACGCAACTTCGCTGACGCTTCTACCTATGACTACGCTCCCGTCGATTTGGGCGATGCCATCGAGAACTACAAGCAGATTCTCGACATCACTGGCGATGTGGCTGCCAACATCATCGAGCCAAACTCTGAGAGCGTTGACCTCGAAGGTCCGCACCTCGAGAACGGCCGCATGATCTATGCCTCTAAGACTTACGAGAACCTCGACGCCACCCGCAAGGCTGGCCTGTGGGGTGTCTCTATGCCCCGTCGCTATGGCGGTCTGAACCTGCCCAACGCTGTGTTCTCCATGCTGAGTGAGATGATTTCGGCTGCCGATGCCGGTTTCCAGAATATCTGGAGCCTGCAGAGCTGTATCGACACCCTGTATGAGTTCGGTTCTGAGGAGCAGCGTCAGAAGTACATCCCCCGTGTCTGTGCCGGTGAGGGCATGTCGATGGACCTGACCGAGCCCGATGCCGGTTCCGACCTGCAGCGCGTGATGTTGAAGGCCACCTTCGATGAGAAGGAGAACTGCTGGCGCCTGAACGGTGTGAAGCGTTTCATCACCAATGGCGACTCAGACATCCACCTCGTGCTGGCCCGCTCTGAGGAAGGTACCAAGGACGGACGTGGCCTGTCGATGTTCATCTACGACAAGCGTCAGGGTGGTGTCAATGTGCGTCACATTGAGCACAAGCTGGGTATCCACGGTTCACCCACCTGTGAGCTGACCTATAAGAATGCGAAGGCAGAGCTCTGCGGAAGCACGAAGCTGGGTCTGATTAAGTACGTGATGGCCCTGATGAACGGTGCCCGTCTGGGTATTGCCGCACAGTCGGTAGGTGTGGAGCAGGAGGCATACAACGAGGGCCTGGCATACGCAAAGGAGCGTCAGCAGTTTGGCGATAAGATTATCAACTTCCCTGCCGTCTATGATATGTTGAGCCGCATGAAGGCCAAGCTCGATGCTGGTCGTTCACTGCTCTACGAGACAGCAGCCTACGTTGACATCTACAAGTGCCTCGAGGACATTGAGCGCGACCGCAAGCTGACACCCGAGGAGAAGCAGGAATGCAAGACCTACAAGCGTCTGGCTGATGCCTTCACCCCGCTGGCTAAGGGTATGAACTCTGAGTATGCCAATCAGAACGCCTACGACGCTATCAGCATCCACGGTGGATCGGGCTTCATCATGGAGTACAAGAGCCAGCGCCTGTACCGCGACGCCCGCATCTTCTCTATCTATGAGGGTACCACTCAGCTTCAGGTCGTTGCCGCTATCCGTTACATCACCAACGGTACCATGCTCGCTAACATCAAGGAGATGGCCGCTGGTTTGGTATGCAGCGACAGTCTTGCAGCCCTCAAGGCTCGTGTGGAGAAACTCATCCCCGTCTACGAGGAGGCTCTCGCCAATGTGAAGGCTCTTGACAGTCAGGATGCACAGGACTTCCTGGCTCGTCGTCTCTACGACATGACTGCCGAGCTTGTGATGTCGCTCCTCATTCTTCGTGATGCCACCAAGGCTCCTGAACTCTTCGAGAAGAGTGCCAACGTCTATGTTCGTATGGCTGAAGAGGATGTTCTTGGTAAGAGCGCTTACATCAAGGCCTTCCAGGTAGAGGACTTGGAGAGCTTCAAGGCTTGATCTTGAATAGAATCTGAAAAACAAATATTGTAATAACAGAAAAGGACTGGCTCAAACCAGTCCTTTTCTGTGTAATGTAAACCACGCTACGGCTGACACAGCCACGGAGATGACCAGTGCCATAGGGAAACCTAAGGGATTTTCCTCCATGTAGTTGATCAGGTTCATGCCGAAATAAGAGGCAATGAGTGTGGGGAACATCATGAGAATCGACACGGTGGTCAGTGTTTTCATCACCGTGTTCATGTTGTTGTTGATGATGCTTGAATAGGTCTGCATCGTCGATTCCAAGATGTCTGAATAGATGGAAGCCGTTTCTCGGGCCTGTGTCATCTCAATGTTCACGTCTTCAATCAGGTCTGCATCCAGTTCGTCAATCTGAAGCTTGAACTTCAGCTTCGACAACAGCGTCTCATTACCGCGGATGGAAGTGTTGAAGTAGGTCAGTGAGTCTTGCAGACGTGAGAGGCCTATCAGCGACTCGTTGTTCACGTCCTTGTCCAGATTGCGCTTCGCCTTTTCTATCAATGAGTTAATCTGCTTCAATCGCTTCAGATACCATACGGCCGAAGAGAGGAAGAGACGGAAAATCATGTCTACATAGTCGGTGAAACCTTCGCCCCGCTTCTGCTGGAATGACACGAAGTCGATCATCATGTTTGTCTCGTAGTAGCTCACGGTGATGGTCACATCGCGTTTGTGGATGATGCCGAGCGGTACCGTTGTGTAGGGCGTACGGCTTCGTATCTCTTTTACGTAAGGGATACGCAGGATGATGAGCATCCATCCGTCGTCATATTCATAGCGGGCTCGCTCATCGGTATCACTGATGTCGGTGATGAAATAGTCGGGAATGCCGAAGCGCTCCTCCAGTTCGTGCTGGTCGTCTTCGGTCGGGCATGTCACTTGTATCCAGCAATTGGGCTGCCACTCTGTGAGTTGATCCAGCCCACCAGTTGTGTTCCAATAGGTCTTCATTGTGCTAATCCTTTTAAGAAATGACTCATTGAGGCAAGAGGATTAGCGGTCTTGCCTGCTCTCCTCCAGCCTTACTCTTTTAAAGTTTCCGCCGGGTAATCGTCCATAATCTGAATAAAATTAGTTATAAATTGGATGCAAAGGTAAGAAAAAAACTGTGAAGTGAGAAGTGAAAAGCGAAAAAAATGCTGCCATCCCTCGTTTTTGTATCTTTCTTCTGTTATTTTTTGAAAAATGCTCGCACCTCTTGATGATTCGCGAGGTGCGAGCACAGATGTAACGTAGGATTTACTTCACGGGTACATCCTCGAGTGTCTTCTTCAGCAGCAGCCAGAAGGGAGCGACGGTCTCGATGAGGGCGCGCTCGGTGGTGGTGTGCGGGCTCTTCATGGTGGGGCCGAGGCTCACCACGTCAAGGTGCGGATATTTGCCGAGGATGACCGAGCACTCCAATCCGGCATGGTCGACCTGGATGATGCCGTCTTTGCCGAACAGCTCCTTGTACTCCTTGAGCAGGAGGTGCAGAATCTCACTGTCAGGGTTGGGGTCCCAGCCGCCATACGAGCCGGCGGTCTCCACCTTCATGCCAGCCATCGAGAAGCAGCTTTCCAGAGTCTTCACCACATAGCCCTTCATGTCCTCACGGCTTGAGCGGGCCAGAATCTGGATAGAAGCCTTTCCGTTTTCGATATTGATGATGGCGAGGTTCGAAGAGGTTTCTACCACGTTGGGGTATGCGGGAATGAAGCGGATGACGCCGTCGTGACATGCATAGATCGCATCGACGATGTTGTCCTGTATCTCCTCCGGAACCTCTGTCTTGGGCGTTTCCACTTCCTCGGTGAGAACCTCGATGCCCTGCGGTTCAATGAGCTTGAACTCATCGTTGAAGGTCTCTTTCCACTCTTCGGCCAGTTCCTTCAGGGCAGCAATGTTCTCCTTGGGCAGCGTGAGCACAGCCTCGGCCTTGAAGGGAATCGCGTTACGCATGTTGCCGCCGTGCCAGCAGGCCAGACGGGCATCCAGCTCTTCAATGGCCTCGCGGACAATCTGCACCAGCAGTTTGTTGGCGTTGCCGCGACCCTC
>Ga0247609_10002116_pt1 | contig 21710 bp, 14 predicted proteins | sample 172DNAGHGlowgp2_FD_193487 | JGI IMG/M metagenome (GOLD analysis project Ga0247609, IMG submission 193487) | Sheep rumen microbial communities from Palmerston North, Manawatu-Wanganui, New Zealand - 1728 DNA GHGlow gp2 | ecosystem: Host-associated > Mammals > Digestive system > Stomach > Rumen ...
CTTCATAAGAAGGTCTCCTCGGTCTTTTTCCCTTTGGTTTTAGGCCCTCAATACCTCGAAGTTTGTAACTCTCTATCCATTCATATAAAATATGATGGCCTAAATGGAGTTTACGAGACACAGAACGTGCTGATTCGCCTTGGAATACTAATCCAATCGCGGACATCTTTTCTTCAATACTAAAAATTCGTTTCATTTGAACCTTTAAGTTGTGTCCAACTTTCTGGGTTCACTTCAAAGATTTTCCTAGATTCAATTTACCAGAGCATGCAGGATTCAGCAAGGGAGGTACGCCTCTCATTGGGGCGTCTATCGTCGCATGCTACGCGACAGCAAGCCTTACAGCAAGTCGCCATGCTGAAGGCTGCGAAGGAAGCCCAGCAAACTGGGAGATAGATGAAATGCAAGAGCATCTGATAGAAGAATGGGCCAGAGCCGCCAATTTATGGGAGGATGACTCTGAGCAGATTCTCATAGGGGAGTTGAACAATATGCTTCTTATGGCTTGACAGATGAACTTAATGATAAAGTTTGTTATGTTGTAAATAATACAATATAATTAATTATATATACTATAGAGGGGGATGTTGTGGGAAATGTTAAAAATGAAGTCCAAATAACAGTTATTTTGCAATAATCCATGATTTTTAAATTATTATGTGTACTTTTGCATTAGCATTTTGAATGCTAACATATTTGCTCAATCGCTCTCGAATCACCACCTCGAAAAGATGCGAGCAAAAGAATATACATTGGGAACGTGCCCATAATGGCGCGGACTTATCCCATAGTATATTCGGCTTGTGGTGAGCCTGAGAGCGTATGGCGAGGGTCTGCGCTTTCTTTTTTAAGTTAGTGCATGACATAAAGACAGTATTAACTTAAAACAATAACGATATGAGTGACATTCTTAACATTCTAACTAAGGAAGAAAAAGAGTTCATCAAACAATATGGTATAAGTCCATCAGATATTTATGATGCAAGAGGCGAGTATTACAAAGCATATCATGACAATGCCAAGGAGCATGGCTGTCACTTCGTAATATATAATAATTGCCAAAATGGTCATAGGCTGAAAACACGCAGTGGACATTGCGTTATGTGCCGCCCGAGATACATAACATTCCAAAAACGAGAAACAAAGGGTGGAATAATCTACATAGCAAAATACGACAGATATTGTAAGGTTGGAATTATAGAGAGTAAACGCACGTCAGTCGAGGCGTTAATAAAGCATCGTGAGTATCAGTTGAATAGTGAAGATGGTTACGGTGGCTTTATTGGGTGGAAAATTCCCAAGTACTGGATTGTTGATAAGAATATTGGGAAAGTAGAGCGTGGAGCACACATTTTACTGAATGATTATAAGGTTGATAGTTATTATTGGCACAGCGCAGAATTAACACCAACAACGGAGCTTTTTAAATGTTCATTAAAGAAAGCGGAGGAGGCTGTGCTTATATCCTTGGAAAAAAATAATGATTAGAGCCGATGGGTAACGGCATATCAACACCCCAATATTTTATGAGAGATGTATTAGTGTTATCTATTTTTGTATTGGCATTATGCGCTTGTTCCAACAGTGTAGAAAATGATGCTAAGAAACAGATGGAGTTGACAATGAAAGAATTGGCTAAAGACCCGTCTTCTGTAAAGATTTTCGATGTTGAGACTATGTTTTCAAATGATTCTTTATGTATTCTACATTTTAGGTTTTCCGCTAAAAATGGATTTGGAGCTATGCGGGCATCGTTATGCGAATATATATACATAGTTCATGGTAGATTTTCTGATAACGAAACGCGAAGTGAGTCCGTTATTAACCTTGATGACAAAGAAGAAAAATCTGTTCTTGAATATGCACATAAAAACTATAATGAGAAATTGTTAGAAACAGATAGCATTTCGTCATTGAAAGATGAAGACAGAAAGGCATGGCATATCCGTATGGCTGCAAATATGCACATGATTTTTGGAGGAAGAACAGTAGGTAAAAACAAATATGATGTAGATAATTGGTAATAATATAAGAGCCGATGGGCAATGGCATATAAACGCCCACCTAAAAACAATGAAACAAATTTTATGTTTATCGCTCTTTATGGCGGTCTTTAGCCTTTGTGTAATATCGTGTGGTGGTGGCTCGTCTTCATGTTCCAGTGAAGGCTATGGTGAATATCACAATGTCAATACAGGAGAAAGACAATCTTCTTATAAGGGAAGTGTTGAACAACAAGAAGACATAGCAACACTTGACAAAATGATAGATGAAGGATATTAATAAATTCTATAGAGTTATGAAAGCACCTTATTCATGCCCGATGTGTGGTGAAACGACAAAGTGGAAACAAGTTGATTCCACTAAAAAAGGGTTTAGTGTAGGTAAGGCTGTTGTTGGCGGATTTCTTCTTGGGCCAGTAGGCTTGTTAGGTGGTGCATTAGGAAAGAGAAAAGCCTATTTCTGCTGTGGAAAATGTGGCTTTGAACATGAATATGATGGTTAAATATAATTCCGAAAGTGCCGATGGCATATATAATTCTAATAATCGCAATGAAAAGAATCATTTTTATTTTAATATCAGTTTGCTTGGCATCCTCTGCATTCTCACAAATTCCATTATGCATTGAACGAATCGTCAATGACCTCGATTGGGGAAATTGTAGTGAGTCAGACGTGGTACTTGCTTTTAAAGACAATGTAGTGAAAAGAGATAAGATTGAGACTTGGGAAGGTGGTGCGGTTTCTTCTTTTATCTTGAAAAATGTCAAAGTTGGCGATTGTGTATCAGATGCAAATATAATTGTAAGTAAGTATAATAAGAAACTTCTGAAAATCGGTGGAATTACATTAAGAGACCTTGATTGGAGCAAGGGTGTAGATACGCTTTCACAAGAGTTAGAAGACTATTTCTCTGCTTTTTGGGGAAAAGAGCATAGAAAGTCCATTGATTATGATGCCGATATTTTAGATGAGAGTATTGTATATACAAATATCAATTGTAAATGGGAGAACACACGCCTTAATGAGAAATCGTGCAAAGGCTCTTTCTATTTAATGCATAGAGGAAAGATTGTAGTGATAGCAATAGAACCAAAATAATTATTTTGAGCCGACGGGCAATGGCATATAAACGCCCCCAGAAACTATGAAAAGAATACTATTTTTAGACTTGGCACTACTATTTGTCATTGCTGTGTATTCACAAAATTACGAGTTTCCCAAAAATGCAGATGGCGAATATGAGTTTTCTGAAGTTGTTGAGTCAAACCTGTCAAAAGGAACTTTATTTGCTAATGCAACGTCATGGGCTATGAAGTTCTATGAAGAAGATGGATATAAGAATGTTGTTCAATTAGAGTCCGAATTGGAAGGGAGACTTGTGATTAAAGATTATGATGTTGTAATAGATGGATACGAAGTTAAAAATAAAAGCAATTTTCGCACAGAAAAAGTATATTATACTCTTACAATTGACTGTAAAGACAATAAATACAGATATGTCATAGACGAAATTAAAATTAAATCACCGTCATCTCGGTTTTCAATGATAGGAGTTGATTTAGAGTGGGATGTAAATCGTGAAAATCATTTGGAAACGATTAGTAACCTAAAGCGAGATAAAGAAATGCTTGAGAGTCAAATACAGAATGTTAAGGGTAGAAAATTGTCTAAGTTGCAAAAACAACTGGATGAAATTAATGAAAAGGTAAAGGCGGAAACCGATATGTATTATGAAGAATTCAATTTGTTTGATAGACTCATTAACTCTTTAAAGAAGAAGATGTCTACAAATAGCGATTTTTGATTTTTTTCGTTTTGGATTTTGTAGCCGCCAAATTAAATGGCTTAAATATGGCTTAACCGCCTCCCCCTAACAAAAAAGGCTCTGCATATCTTTGTCGATTGTAGAGCCTTAAATTATGAGCAAAAAAACAACTATTCTTTGATGCAAAGGTACAAAACATAGTTGAACTTACCAAGAAAAATTCCGTTTTTGTAATGTGTATAGATATGTGTAGAAAGATACTTTACTATACAAATTTACACCTTACTTTAAGGAGATAATGCTGTCTTTCAATGTCAAAGGGGACAATTGACTGACATCCTCAGCTTTGGAATCGGAAACTGACCGTCTGGTCATTGCAACGCCACACTCTGTACGTTTGGGTCAGAGAATCAGCTCGGCTCTGACGGAGGACGAAATCAAGATTGTGGAGGGGAAGGAATAGTCAGGAATGAGTATGCCTAATCTCAGCATCAACCACAAAGATGTCGCCCTCGGCATCGACAAGGACATTGCGAGGAACAAGATCCCATACTTCATACGCTCCATTAGAGAAACGCCCTTCTTGGGTGTTTTTCTCAAAACCGAGAGCTGCCATATAGGTGTCAATCATCACTTGAGTGGCTGGATGAGCATCAGCAACTCTTGGCTGAATAATAACTGGTTGGACGGTACGACCATCGAAGCCTGCAAAGGCTTACATCTGCTTGGCTATCTCGAAGTTGCGCTTCATGTATTGCGCAAAGTCGCTCGAGTTCATCGGCGATTGCTGCGATGCGGCTATTTTCCGCATCTTGCGCTCCGTTACCTCCTTGTGGAACTGGTTGAGATATGTCATGACTCATCTTTGCTTAGAATTTCACAGGGGCAAAGATACGACAATTTAATGAAACAAACAAATATATTACAAAAAAAGAATTAAAATGAATACTTACAATGTCAAAGGGGACAATTGACTGACATCCGCTGTCGTAGCATCTGAGGGCTACGGATACAGAATACAGTTTTCTGTTGAGCACATAAGCCCACGCGTTATCAGTAAGAAATCTTGACTGTCACGTAGAAATATTCTGTTAAATGTTTGTTTTTTCGCGAAAATGTTGTATCTTTGCAACGCGAAAAGTGCGTGAGAATGTGGCTGGGAGGTGTCTTCTGCCATACACGCAAGCTTCTCTCTGTATCAGAAACGGCTTGATAATCAGGAGGAAACAACTAAATGGGGTTGACTGGATTTGACAGCAGGCCGAGATGGTACGTAAGCATGCGGAGCGATGACTGTGGGCTCCATAATCTCGTCGGTCGAACAATTAATTGGCGAAAACAACTACGCTCTCGCTGCCTAATCGAAGTACAGTAGATTACTGGCTTTATCCTCTTACAAGGTAGGAGGACGAGACATCGCTCCAAGGATGTGGTTCCGAATCTGAGGGTTCAGCGGTGCAGGTAAATCGGAAATAGTCGTGCGGAAGCCTCGGCTGCACGGTGAAGCTTTAGGGGATAAGGTCGTGATTGGTGGCTTGGGTCTTGTCACGACACGAAAATGAAGGCCAAGATAAGCATGTAGAAAGCGTATGGTTTCCCTGTTTGGACGAGGGTTCGATTCCCTCCAGCTCCACTTTCGTTCGGCTGTTCGGGGAATGCTCACCCTCGTGAGGGTTCTTTGACCTAAAGGTACAAAGCGACTTCGTCGATGACGATTCCCTCCACATTGCCGCTAATCTTTTCTTCCTCCTCTCCACCTTACCGGCGACACATTTGAAGGTAAGGGCATGTGCGACAGACTTTCAGGTCGGCAGTAGGAGTGAAAGGAACGTCGGGGGAGAACAGCTCTTCAATCTTTTGCGTTAACAGACGGTCGAAAGTCTCACGATAAATTGCGACATCGGTTATTCTGTCCTTGCCGAAGAACAGGGTGGGGTCGTAGTCTTCCTTGGCGGCATGCTGGATGAACAGCAGGGCAGGCGAGACGGGACGCGCTGCTCCGTCGGCTTGTTGGCGGCTCACGATGTCGGCATAGACGAACGTCTGCAGATAGTAGTCGGCGTGGTTGTGCACCTGTGCTGGGTCGAAGATGGCTTCTACGCCAGCCAACGGCTTGAGGTCGCGGCTGCCTGTCTTGTAGTCGACGACTCTGATGCGCCCGTCGGACAGCTGGTCTAGTCGGTCTATGCGTCCACCGACGGTGATGTGGGGCGTCTCGCCGTTGAGGGTCATCTGACGCCTTACGTCACACTCCAAGCCCAGGACGGTGAAGGGCGCCAGTCGCATGTCGATCTGCACCAGTTGGCGCAGGTAGCGAATGATGACTTCGCGGTTGATGATGTGCAGTCCGCTCTTCGGTGCATGTGGCATCTCGCGTGCGAACGCCTCGTCGACGGCACGTGCGATGACGGACTTGTCGGCAAGCACCCGCTCCAGCACTTGACGGGTGACGGTGGGGGGCAGCTGGTGATAGATGGTGTCGGCAGCCTGGTGGAACACGTTGCCGAAGGTGCGGTTGTCCAACTCCAGCTCGTCATCGGGCAGGTCGGGTTCCTTGATGCCGGCGATGTATTGGTAGTAGAACTGGTGGGGACAGCGCATGTAGCGGTTGATGGCTGAGGGCGAGAGCTGTTGCTGACCAATGCGTGAGAGCAGCGTCATGACCTGCGGCGTCTTGGGAATTTCGGTGGGGCGCATGCGTCGGGTTTCACGCCCAGCCTGCAGCACTTGTTGCAAGACGGGGTGCCCGCTCTCGACCATCAGTTGCAGGACGAAACGGCTCATCTCGCCCCGCTGACCGTCTTCCGTCGAGTTGTTCCACACGATAGTGACATCGTGGGCACGCTGCAGCAGTCGGTGGAAGTAGTAGGCGTAGATGCTCACCTTGTTGTCGACGGTGGTGAGCTCGTAGGCGCGGCGTATGGCGTGGGGTATGAACGAGGCGTCGTTGACACCGCGTGGCATGTTGCCCTCGTTGCACGACAGCAGCAGCACGTGGTCGAAGTCCAGGTTGCGGGTCTCGAGTACCCCCATGACCTGCAAACCTTCGGCAGGCTCGCCGTGAAAGGGGATGGTGGTTTGCTGAATGAGTTGGTTGATGAGTCGCTGCAGCGTGGTGTCGGTCACGTCAAGGTCGCCGGCTTCTTTCAGCGAGTTGAGTCTGTTGACGAGCTTATAGGCGCGGAACAGCGACTCCTGAAACAGCGGGTCGTCATGCTTGTCGGTAGCACCTTTGGCTATCTTCCGCAGCATGTGCAGCAGTCGCACCAAGATGTTTTCTGGTTGATTGCCTGCGGGTTTCCAGTCGGTCTCCTCCACGTATTGGACGTAGGGGTGGCGCAGGAAGGCACGCACCAAGCGGGGACTGTTGCCGCCGAGCAGCATGTTGAAATAGGTCTGTATGAACGAGGTGACGGGGGTCTGCGACAGCGGATAACCGGTGGTGACGTTGACCTTGCTGACCTCGTCGGGCAGACTGTGAAGCACCGTAGGCAGCAATACCTCGTTGCACATGACGATGGCAGTGCGGCGCCCGTCCTGCGCACGCTGGTTCTGGCGCAGCCACGTGCTGACGTAGCGAGCCTGGATGTGTTCGGTAGGTGCGGCAATGACCGTCAGCTGTTTCGGTTGCCGGAAGTTGTCGAAGACGGTGGGGTCGTTGGTGTCCAGTTCGTTGGGGAAGTATTGCAGGTAGCGTGCTATGTGCTGACCCGCCTCGTGCTGCTTCAGATAGTAATGATCGACGTCCCAGTAGAAGAATGCCTTGCCTTGTTTCTGCAGGAAGGAGAAGAGCTGCTGTTCGACCTTCTGCAGCAGGTTGAAACCTACGAAGAGGTAGCGCTCGTAGGGGAAGTGTTGGGCTGCGGTGTCGTCGGACAGCGTGCTGACAACGTGGCGGTAGAGTGCGCCCTCGTAGGCAAACCCCTGGGCGGCGAGCCGTTCGTTGAAGTCGCGGTAGATGTCGGCAAAGCGGCTCCACAACCGCAGGAAGCGCTGCTTCAGCTCGGTCTCGTGCGACTCGGTGAAGTGGCTGAAGAAACGCTGCAACAGCGAGCGCTGCTCGTCGGTAAGGAATGTCAGGTCGTCAAACTCATGAATGTCGCGCAGATTGGCAAAGACGCGTTCGGCATCAGCCATGTTCTTGTCCATATCGTCAAAGTCGCTGATGAGCAGCTGGCCCCAGCCATAGAACTTGTCGAGCGTCTCGGTCGAGTCGGTCTGCTGGCAGAACGACAGATGCAGGTCGCACACCAGCTTGACGGGGTCGGCAACGGTGAGGGGTGCGTGCTGGCGAAACAAGTCGCTGATGGTGATATAGACAGGACTCCACACGGGTTCACCCTGGGCTGCGCGCGCCAGATACTCGTTCAGGAATAACGAGGCGCGCTTGTTGGGAAAGACGATGGCTGTCCGAGATAGGTCGGTGCCGTATTTGCCTATGATGTCGTCGGCTACATATTCCAAGAAACTCTTCATCGCTATGCCTCCTTTACCTCTTCTATTTTGTTACTATACACATACCACAGCCATCCTCTGACACCAGGCAGACCCATCTGCCGCAGCAGCTGCATGTACTCGCGTATCTGTTCGTGATATTCGGCCCGCGGACTGCCGAACTTGAAGTCTACCACGTGGCTCTCGCGGCCGTCGGTCATAACGCGGTCGGGACGGCGCTCCTTCAGGGTGCCGTCGCTCTCCAACTTCAGGATGCTGCACTCGTTGAACAGCTGCCACCTGTCGGAGAACCACTCGCTGACACGCTGGTCCTCCAGTCGCTTGCGCAGCATGGCCACCAACTTCTCGCGCGTCACCTCGTCGTCATACAACACACCGTCCATCTGCAGGCGGAGCAATGCGGGTGCGATGTCGTCGGTGGTTCGTATGTGCGAGAAGATTTCGTGCAGCACATTACCCATCTTGATATAGCTTACAGCCTGCAGGGCATCGTCGTTGTCGACAAAGTTGCGGCTCTCGTTGCTCTGACGGAACACCGTCTTCACGTCGAACGTCTGCAGGTGTATGAGCTGCTGGCTGGCACGCTGCAGGAAGACGTTGTCGGACGGGGTGGCTGACTCATCAGCGCTACCGACGATGCTTTCTGGCGACCCGTAGGTGAAGGTCAGCGGTACTTCCTTGTCGTCTTCGCCTTCGAGTACGGCACCCTCGAGTTGTAATTGGGGCAACACCGTTTCGATGAGTGCCGAGCGAAGGGCTTTCTCGTTGCGTTTCCCTATGACATAGAGGCTGCTGACGGCACGTGTGAATGCGACATACAGCAGGTTGAGGTTGTCGACGGTGTTTTGCAAGTGTTCGTCGCGGTAGTCGGCTTCGTAGATGGTGCCTTTCAGCCGCTTCTCGCTGTAGGCAATGGGCACAATGGGCAGTGCGTCAAAGGGGGGCCTGTCGGGTGCACACCAAATAATGTCGGCATGCTCCAAACGCCAGTCGCAGAAGGGGATGATGACGTGCTGGAACTCAAGACCCTTGCTCTTGTGGATGGACAGGATGCGGATGCCGTTGGCGGAAGCTCCCTGAATGGTCTTGCTGCTGATGGTGTCTTCCCATTCGCGTACGAAGGCATCAATATCGGTGGTGTTGTCCTGAACGAACAGACTCAGTTGGTCGTAGAAGGTACAGAGATAAGCACTCTGGTCGTCAAGTCTGTCGAGTGAGAAGATGTTGTAAAGACGCTCCACCAACTCGTATAGCGGCAACTGCAGGAGCTCAGCGGTGTGCTGGGTGAAAGCCGTCGGCAGCAGGTCGTCCAGCGGGCTGTCAAGAATAAATAGCTCGCTCTCGGCGACGTCCTTACCTTGTACCGTTTTTTGGTACAGTTTGGCAATGGTGGCCTTAGCCAGCAGGTCGTCGGGGTGGGTGAGCAAGTGCAGGGCTTGAACCAACAGGGTGACGACAACCGAGGAGTCGAGTCGGAAGGCCTCGTCGCTGACAACGGGGATGTGCGGCAGGTGTTGCGCGAAATATTCGGCTATGGTGGGAATATACTTGTTGGTGCGTGTCAGGATAGCAATCGCACTCAAGGGTACGCCTTGCGCGTAGAGCCGTTCTACGGTGTCGGCTGTCAACTGCAGCGTGCGGTCAAGGTAGTCGTCGGCAGCAGGCAACAGGGTGATGTCGACATACCCCTTGGCGGCTGCGCCCTCGCGCCAATGCTGTGACACGTCCGCGTAGGCATGACGCAGCTGTTCGGCTCCTTCGGCGTTACTGGTGCGCTGGTTTTCATACTCCTGACGGGCTGCCTCACAGAAGAAGGCGTTGTTGAAAGCGATGATGTTACGCTCAGAGCGGTAGTTGGTAGCCAAAGGTTCAATGTCGAGTTGCTGGCTGGGATGCGGAAACTCGCGGTCTATGGCATTGAGCAGCCGCCAGTCGCCCGAGCGCCAGCGGTAGATGCTTTGCTTCACGTCACCCACGATGAGGTTTTCTGTCCCCTGATGACTCATGCACTCTTCCAGCAGCACCTTGAAGTTCTTCCACTGAACGACGGAGGTGTCTTGAAACTCGTCTATCATGATGTGCTCCAGTTGCGAACCTATCTTTTCAAAGATGAAGGGTGAGTCGCTGTCGCTGATGAGCTCGTGCAGAAACTGCTGCGTGTCACTCAGCAGGAAACGGTTGGCCTCGTCGTTCATCTGGCGCACCTTCTGCTCGATGCTGCCCAAGAGGCGCAGCTGGTTGAGGTGCTGCAGTGTGACGTCGGCCGACTGATAGAGTCTCCACTGTGTGGGGCGCTGGTCAAGCAATTCGACCAACAGGGGCATCAGGCTTGCTTCAGCAACAGCGTGGATGTGTGGACCGTCGGCACTCTTCTTCGAGTACCACTTCGATGCGTCGTCACGTTGCTCGAGGACGCGGTTGCTCACAATGCTTTCGTCGAAAATGCCCTGCTGTACCTTCAGGAAGAAACTGCCGATGCCCTTGCTGCCGTAAGCCAGCTGGTCAGGCTCGATACCTTCGTCAGAGAGCACCTTAAAGAAGGTGTCGGCATATCCCTTCATACATTGTAGCGCATCCTGGCGGATGGCACGCAGCTGTTTGGTGTATTCCTCAATGAAGCCTTGCGTGTCAATCTTGGCTTGCAAAGCCTGTCGGTGGGTCTTGTAGTAGTCGTGGAAGATGGTCTTTCCGAACTGTTTCACCTGTCCCATGATGTTCCACGAGCGGTCGTCGCTGATCTTCTCCATCACGTAGCTGAGCAGCCATTGCAGCATCGCATCCGAGTGCGTCAGCGAGTCTATCAGCTGGTCGACGGCTTGTTCCTCTACTTGTACGTCGTTCAGGCTGATGCGCAGGTTGGCGGTCAAGTCTAACTCGCGCGCCAGGTTGCGCAACACACTCTGAAAGAACGAGTCGATGGTCTCGACACGAAAGTAGCTGTAGTTGTGCAGCAGGTTGTGAAGCGCCTCACCAGCCCGCAGACTGACGGTTTCAGGCGGCAGCGACGTATCTTTCATGATGCGTTCCAGGTAGCTGTTGCTGTCGGGCAGCTGTTTCCAGATGCCGTACAGCTGACTCAGAATGCGCATCTTCATCTCCTCGGTAGCCTTATTGGTGAAGGTTACGGCAAGGATGTTGCGATAGCTCGTGGGGTTGACAACCAACAGCTTGATGTATTCGACAGCCAGCGTGAAGGTCTTACCCGAACCAGCGCTGGCCTTAAAGACTATAAGCGGTTTTACCATCGGCGGAACAATTCAAAGGTGAACTTAAACTCGAAACCCTGATAGCGTGTGTTGAGAAAGCTGGTGAACACGCCCGTAGAGAAATAACGTGTCTTGAAGCCATAACCCAACTCAAAATAAGGACGCGTATGCTCTATGCCCAACGCGCTGAAGTAAAGACGCTCGGACTCCATAAACCGCCCAACCCAAGGCATCCACGACAGCAAGAGCAGGGGAGAGTCGTACGAGATGTGACCGCGTACGTAGTAGTTGGACTCGTTATACCAGCGACTGTCTACCAACTGGAACTGACCCGACCAGTCGTCTTCCCATCCTGTGGGCAGATTGTTGTCGCGGAAGTTGGAGAAGTCGACGAAAAAGTCGGAACTGCGATTGGTGTAAAAACCTGTACCACCACGCAGGTTCAGCACCCTCATGCCGTTGACCGTCTTCTTGTAGCTGGCGTCGAACTCCCAACGGGTGTACTGCAGATTGGCTCCCAGCACGTTCATGATGCTGCGCTCGAAGTTGCCCGTCAGCATCGGACCTTGTCTCCAAGGCTGCAGATGAACGGTGAGAAAAGGCGCAAAACTGCGGTACGTAACGGGCAGATGGGCGCGCTGCAACCAGGTGTGTTGCGTCGTAGCCTTACGGATGTGATAATACAGACCTGTGGTGAACTTCAGCCAGTTAAAGAGACCGATATTGTTGAACACGGCGACATATTCGTCGCGGAATTCAGGAAATGATATCGAGTCGCCGACAGCCTTGTTGAAGGTTTCTTGCAAAGCACCGTTAGAGGTCCTGTTGCCGTTACCCCAGATGATGCCTGCCCTGCCGTCACGCTTGGGGTTATAGTGCATCGTCAGCGGTATGGTATAGTAGAACTGCTTCAGCTTTGTAACATAACCAAAGTCTGGTTCGAGGGTTAAGAAGTGATGGGCGTTCCACCTATACATGGCATAGACGCTGAGCTTGTACGACAAGCCCTTCTTGGAACTATAGCTCATGTAGAACGGATTGAACAGGGGCGAGAAACTGATGGACGCCTTACCCGACTCGGAACTGATGTCGGTGCTGTTTGCCATGTGGTCACCGACGACATCCCACATGAAGTCTCTCATGCGGTCAAGCTTCCTTTTCTTCTTCTTCGGCAGCGAGTCTTCCTCCATCTGCTGGCGCAGCTTCTCTGTGTCGCGTGCATGATAGATGCTGTCCTGATAGGCTGTCAGCGGGAGCGGTCTGATGCGTTCCATCTCTGCTCTGCTCTCAAAATTGTTGATGCTGTCGGGCAGCGTCCTCTCACACTCCAGCAGTGTGGTGAAGTCAGCTGAGATGTTGTTACCCAAGAATTTGAACGACGCACTCATATTGGTCACCTTGGGCAACCGATACTGGTTATGCTGCAGGGCTACAGCACTGACCCGATAACGCACCATATCGAAGTTGGCCTTGAAACTGATGGAGTCGATGGCTCCCGTATAGAAGTTCACCCAAGCGTCGCCTGACACCAACTGGGTGTTCAGCACACGGGGCGTAAAGGTGACCTGTACCGTATTGCCAATGCTGTCAGGACTGTAGTTGATGCGATACCTGTAGTAACGCTTGTTGTTGCGGTGGAAGGGTGACAGCAGGCGGTTGTCGTAGAACAGCTCGCCTTGCAGGTTGGGGGTCGGCATCTCGAAGAGCGCCGGAATGGGTTGGCGGTTTCGCGGGATGGTGCCACACAGCACTTGGCGCCAGATGCCTTGACTGTAGCGGTTGTGAAACTTCATCTTGCCGTATGACTCACCGATGAACTCCCTGTCGCCACGAGCTACGCTGTACATCGTGGGAACCATCCATAGCAGGAAGTTACGGCGGTGGATTGTCATCGTGAAGATGGTATAGCCGTTGCTGTCAAAATCGTTGACAGGATGCTCGAACGTGTCGCTGTATGTCCAGATGCGGTTCAGGATGATAGAGTCACGATAGTCGCGAGCAAAACAAATGCTGGGCATGAGAAGTATCATGCCCAGCACCAAGCGGATTATGTGCAGCTTTACTTTCACGCCCCCAAAATTACAATTTTTTTTTGGAGCCGCAAAACTTTTAGCCTAAATATTTCATCAAAATGCGTGCATTTCCTGAATCACGCAACTTGGCGATGCTCTTTTCGCGTATCTGACGCACACGTTCGCGCGTCAAACCCAGCTGGTCGCCAATCTCCTCAAGACCCTTTTCGTGACAGCCTATGCCGAAGCATTCGCGGATGATGGTGATCTCTCTGTCCTTCAAAACCTTCTGAAGCACGGTGTTCAACTCCTGAGCCATCGACTCGTGATCTACGTGGCGGTCGGTACGCGAATCTTCTCCACTCGCCATCACGTCAAGCATGCAGTTGTCCTCACCATCCTGGAAGGGGGCATCAATAGACACGTGGTGGCTGTCGGCCTGCATGGACTGAGCAATCTTCTCCTCGTCCATGTTGGTGACATCACTCAACTCTGATACTGAAGGGTGGCGCTGAAACTCCTGCTCGAAGCGGTTGATTTCGTGACTAATCTTATTCAGGCTGCCTACCTGGTTGAGCGGCAGACGTACAATACGGCTCTGCTCGGCAATAGCCTGAAGAATGCTCTGACGAATCCACCACACGGCATAAGAGATAAACTTAAAGCCACGTGTCTCGTCAAACTTCTGTGCGGCCTTGATAAGCCCAATGTTACCCTCGTCAATCAAGTCAGTAAGCGTCAGTCCCTGATGCTGGTACTGCTTGGCTACAGATACTACGAATCGCAGGTTGGCTGTTACCAACTTGTCCTTGGCGCGCTCGCCTTCACGTCCTCCCTTGCGAATCTTCTGTGCCAGTTCTATCTCTTCGTCAATACTGATCAGAGGGGCACGTCCTATTTCCACCAGATATTTATCCAGTGCTTCGCTTGAGCGGTTCGTAATACTCTTTTGAATCTTTAACTGTCTCATCTTTTACTCCTTGAAATAAAGCCTAACTGTCTGATATTCAAGAGCCTGTAGCGTGAATATCATCTTAAGGCGGTGCAAAGTTACAAAAAATACTAATACGTTGTTCTTTGCACACCTGAAATTTTTCCTTAAAAATACTTAATTGCCCTTCGCCGTGTTGCCTTTGGGGTTGTTGCCTTTGGGGTTGTTGCTGGAGTGTTTGTGGTGGCGACCACCACGATGCTGCTTCCCACCAGACTTGCCGTTACGACTGCGACCACCCCGACCAGGAGATGACTTTCGGGGAGCTGTGGGGTTATAAGCAGGACCTTCTCCAAGACCTTCGGGCAGCGGATTCTTGGTGATGGTTTCAGCAAGGAAGCGCTCGATATCGGAAAAATAACGTATGTCCTGTTCGCTGACAAAGGTGATGGCTACACCGTCTCGCTGAGCACGTGCCGTACGACCTATGCGGTGAACGTAGTCTTCGGCATCGCGGGGTACGTCGTAGTTGATAACCATCAGTATGTCGTCAATGTCGATGCCTCGTGCTACGATATCGGTGGCTACCAGTACGTCAACCTGACCGCTCTTGAAGCGATACATCACGTCGTCACGCTCAGCCTGCGACAAATCGCTGTGCATGGGGGCACAGTTTATCTTCATGTGGCGCAACTCACGCGTGATGTCTTTCACCTTGTCTTTCTTGCCGCTGAAGATGATGACGCGCTGCAGTTCGCCAGCCTTGAACAGCGAACGTATGATGCCCAGCTTCTGGGGTTCGTAGCATACGTATGCCGACTGCTGTATTTTCTCTGCAGGCTTCGAGACGGCAATCTTCACCTCTGCAGGATTATTTAATAAGGTACGCGCGAGCTGTTGTATCTTGTCAGGCATCGTTGCCGAGAACATAATGGTCTGGTGGTTCTGAGGCAACAGTTTGGCTATGTTCAGAATGTCGTCTGAAAAACCCATATCGAGCATGCGGTCAGCCTCGTCAAGTACAAAGAACGACAACTTGCTCAGGTCTACATGTCCCATGCGGATGTGGCTCAGCAGACGCCCGGGAGTAGCAATGACAACATCGGCACCCATCTTCAGAGCTTTCGTCTCCTGGTCAAAGCGTGAACCGTCATTGCCGCCATAGACGACGGCACTCGACACGCTGTCCAGGTAGTAGCCGAAGCCTTGCATCGATTGATCTATCTGTTGCGCAAGCTCACGGGTGGGTGACATCACGATGCAGTTGATGGCATCTTTGGGGAAACCTCCGTCATCGAGCATCGAGAGAATAGGCAGCAGGTAGGCTGCCGTCTTTCCCGTTCCTGTCTGTGCTACGCCTATGAGGTCGCTACCGTCAAGTATCTTCGGTATGCAGTGTTCTTGTATGGGTGTCATTTCCTCGAAGTGCATGTCGTACAGCGCATCGAGAATATTGTCGTTCAAATATGTTTCTTCAAATGTCATTCTGTCCTTTTACCTTTTTACTTTTTTACCTTTTTACCCTTTTACCCTTTTACCTTTCTTTAATTCGGTGCTTGCTTATAGCAATAGTACGCAATGAAAGCATACAGGATGTTGGGAATCCATGCAGCCAAGAAGGGTGGGGTGCCGGCATTGATGGCAAAGGTCGCACTCACCGTCTGCAGCAGGATGTAAGTGAACGACAGTGCCAATCCGATACCCAAATAAAGTCCCATGCCGCCCTTGCGCTTGCGTGATGACAGCGACACACCGATGACGGTCAGGATGAACGAGGCAAAGCTGGAGGCTATGCGCTTGTGGTACTCCACCTCATACTGAACCACATTGCTCGAACCGCGGCTCTGCTGTTTCGAGATGTAACGCTTCAGCTCTGGCGATGTAAACGTTTCCTGCTGACCTTTGGAGAACACCAGGTCGGTAGGCTCCATCTGAATGATGGTGTCGAGTTCGAAACCGCTGGTTATCGTTTCACGCATGCCCCTCAGCGTACGAATCTTGTAGTCGCGAGCCTTCCAGTGATAGCGGGAGTCGCTGATGGTGTCATACTGAATGATGTTGGCATTCATCTGACTCACCATCTTTTTGTTTTCAAACTTGTAAAGCGCAAAGCCATATCCCGTCTTGCGAATGTCGTCATACTGCGAGATGTATGCCACCACGCCCTTGTCAACCATGAGTTGGATGTTGGAGGCTGACGTATTCTTCTTGTTGTTCTTGTACAACGCCTCGAAGTCGTGGCGCACCACCGTTCCCTTGGGGATGACGAACGAACCCAGGTAGAAATTCACCACAGCGATGAGGGCTGCCGAGATGAGGTAGGGGCGCATGAGTCGTTTGAAACTCATACCGCATGCCAGCATGGCGATGATTTCGGAGTTGCCTGCCAACTTTGACGTAAAGAAGATGACGCTGATGAAGACAAACAGCGGCGAGAACAAGTTGGCGAAGTAGGGCACGAAGTTGGCGTAGTAGTCGAAGACGATGGCTCTCAGCGGTGCGTTGTTGGTAGAGAACTTTGCCAGATTCTCGTTGACGTCGAAGACGATGGATATCGAGATGATGAGGATGATGCTATAGACATAGGTACCAATGAATTTGTTGATGATGTACCAGTCCATACGCTTGACGTGTCCCAGCGGATTGTACTTCGACTGCCACACCAACTTCCAAAGTGCTTTGGCTTTCTTCAATATGTCCAGTTGCATCAGTTGTTTCACCGTTTACCCTTTTTTATGTCTCGTCATCTCCTTCTTCCCAGGTTGTCAATGACCCCACGCTTCCACTCGACGAAGTCTCCCTGCTCAATGTGTTGGCGGGCATCAGTAACCAGCCTGAGGTAGAATGCCAGGTTGTGAATGCTGGCAATCTGCATCGCTAACAGCTCTTGTGCCTTGAACAAGTGGTGCAGGTAGGCTTTCGAGTGTATGCGATCTATTTCACAGCCGTCAGGGTCTATCGGCGAAAAGTCATCCTGCCACTTCTGGTTGCGCATGTTCATGGTTCCCTCATAGGTGAAGAGCATCGCGTTACGCCCGTTGCGGGTGGGCATGACGCAGTCGAACATGTCGACACCGCGTTCTATGGCTTCGAGGATGTTCTGCGGGGTTCCAACGCCCATCAGGTAGCGGGGGCGGTCTTTCGGCAGTATTGCGTTCACCACCTCTATCATGTCGTACATCACCTCAGTAGGTTCGCCGACAGCCAGTCCGCCTATCGAGGCACCGCCACCATCGTTCAACATGCCCAGCACATCGCAGACGTGTTTGGCAGCATCCTGCCGCAGGTCTTTGTAGGTACAGCCTTGCACGATGGGGAACAGCGTCTGGTGGTAGCCGTAGAGGGGTTCTGTCTCGTTGAAACGCTTCACACAGCGCTGCAGCCAGCGTTGCGTGAGTCCAAGCGATTTCTTGGCATACTGATAGTCGCTCTGTCCTGGAGGACACTCGTCCAGCGCCATCATGATGTCGGCACCGATGATGCGCTCCGTATCCATCACGTTCTCAGGGGTGAAGAAGTGTTTTGAACCGTCAATGTGGCTGCGAAACTCGCAACCCTCTTCCTTCAGCTTGCGGATGCCTGTCAGCGAGAATACCTGGAATCCGCCTGAGTCTGTCAGAATGGGGCGGTCCCACGTGTTGAACTTATGCAGACCGCCAGCCTTGCGCAGGATGTCCAGCCCGGGGCGCAGATACAAGTGATAGGTGTTGCCAAGAATGATCTGGGCCTTCACCTGCTCACGCAGTTCCGAGAAGTGTACACCCTTCACGGTGCCAACCGTCCCTACCGGCATAAAGATAGGGGTTTTTATCTGCCCGTGGTCGGTTGTTATCAGACCTGTGCGGGCGTCGCTTGCCGAGTCGGTATGTTGTACTTCAAATTTCAATTCTTCTTCTCCTCCTTTTCTTCTGGGATATCGAAAACCATTGGGTGCTCAACCAATTCGTCAGTCAGTGCGAAGTTCCACACGTCGCGAATGTTCTCGACATAGTGGAAGGTGACGCCCTTGAGATACATCTCTGGTATCTCGTTGATGTCTTTCTCGTTCTCCTTGCACATCACGATGTCGGTGATGCCGGCACGTTTAGCAGCGAGTATCTTCTCCTTGATGCCACCTACGGGCAACACCTTGCCGCGCAGCGTGATTTCGCCCGTCATTGCGGTGTTCTTACGCACTTTGCGCTGGGTCAGTGCCGAAGCTATCGAGGTAGCTATGGTGATGCCTGCCGACGGTCCGTCTTTCGGTGTAGCGCCCTCAGGCACGTGGATGTGGATGTTCCAGTTGTCAAAGATGCGGTAGTCAATGCCCAGTACGTCAACATGTGCCTTGACATACTCCAGCGCGATGACGGCACTCTCTTTCATCACGTCACCAAGATTTCCCGTCAGCGTCAGCTTCGCGCCCTTGCCCTTCGACAACGACGTCTCGATAAACAGTATCTCGCCGCCTACGCTGGTCCAAGCCAAACCCGTCACCACGCCGGCATAGTCGTTGCCTTGATAGATGTCGCGATAGAAGGGGGGCTTGCCCAGCAGGTCTTCTATCTCCGTTGGCGTTATCTTCTCGTAAGGCAGCTCGCCACCCTCCGACGCCTTCTTGAAAGCCAGTTTGCGTAACGCCTTGTTGATTTGTTTCTCCAACTGGCGCACGCCGCTTTCGCGTGTGTACTGCTCTATAATTTTCTCGATGGCAGGCTTGCTGAATTTCAGGTTCTTGTCCATCAGACCTGTATTCTCCTTCTCCTTGGGGATGAGGTGACGCTTGGCTATCTCGTATTTCTCTTCGGTGATGTAGCCACTCACCTCGATGATTTCCATACGGTCCAACAGCGGACGGGGAATGGTCCCCAGATTGTTGGCAGTAGCAATGAACATCACCTTCGACAGGTCGTAGTCTACGTCCAGATAGTTGTCGTGGAAGGCGCCGTTCTGCTCGGGGTCCAACACTTCCAGCAGGGCTGATGCGGGGTCGCCGTTATGTGTGTTTTGCGTCACCTTGTCTATTTCGTCCAGAATAAAGACGGGATTGCTCGAACCGGCTTTCTGTATGTTCTTGATGATGCGACCAGGCATTGCACCGATGTAGGTACGGCGGTGTCCGCGTATCTCGGCTTCGTCGTGCAAACCACCCAGGCTGACACGCACATACTTGCGCTTTAGCGCGTCGGCTATCGACTTACCCAGTGATGTCTTGCCGACACCCGGAGGACCGTACAGACAAAGGATGGGACTCTTCAGGTCACCTCTCAGCGACAATACGGCGATGTACTCCAAGATGCGCTCCTTGACTTTCTCCATGCCGTAGTGGTCGCGGTCCAGTATTTTCCGAGCTCGCTTCAGATCCAGGTCGTCTTGGGTGTATTCTCCCCAAGGCAGTCCCACCAGCGTCTGAAGGTAGGTCAGCTGAACGTTGAAGTCGGGCGAGTTCTGGTTGACCTGATCCAGCTTCTCTACTTCCTTATAGAAGAATTTCTCGATGTCCGCAGGCCATTTTTTCTTCTTGGCTTTGTCCAGCAGTTCTTTCTTCTCGGGCGTGCTCTCGTTACCCATCTCTGCTTGCAGGTTCTTGATTTGCTGCTGCAAGAAGTAGTTGCGCTGTTGCTCGTCAATGTCGTCGCGCGTCTTGTTGCGGATGTCCTGCTTCAGCGTCTGCAGGTTCACCTCGCGGTTCACGATGCGCAGCGCGTTGAACAGTCGCTCCTTGATGCTGTCCAGCGTCAGCAGATTCATCTTCTCCTTGACGGTGAAGGGCATGTTCGAACAGATGAAGTTCAGCGCTACGATGTTGTTGGTAACACTGCGAATGGCAAACGAGGCCTCATCGGGGATGTCGTCACTCATCTGGATGTATTCGTTGGTCTGCTTACGCAGGTCGTCAATGGCTGTCACAAACTCCATATCGCGAGCTTCGGGTTCCTCCTCTGGCAGCGATACGACTTGTCCCGTCAGGTATGGCGTATATTTGACCAAACCCATCAGGCGCATGCGACCCAGCCCCTGAACGATGGTGGTAATGTTGCCGTTGGGTAGGGTGATGGTCTTCAGCACCTTGGCAAAGACACCCACGTCGTACAGGTCGGCACGAATGGGAGTCTCGACTTCTGGGTCGCGCTGACATACGACACCGATGACCATGTCTTTCTTCTCTGCCTTGCGGATGAGCGCCATGCTCGACTCTCGACCAATCAGAATAGGTGAAACAACTCCAGGAAACAGCACCAGATTGCGTACTGCCAGAATGGGCATTTCGTCGGGTATCTCCACATTTGTCAGGTCGCTGTAATTGCCGTCAACATCGGCAATCATCGAGAACGCCCTGCTCTTATTATCCATATACATTGTAATCTTCTCTTCCATAATGAAGTGCAAAGGTACACGTTTTTTGCAACATTGCCAAATATTTCTGATGATTTTGCCCATTAAATCATCAGTTTTTAGGATAGTTTATGAATATTTTGACGATAAGAATTGACACAATCACATTTTAAATTCCTTCGAGGTAATGAGCCCCTGTGATTACTCTTTATACTCCAAGGCAAGTCCACCTTCGCTTGTCTCCTTGTAAAGCGAGGGCAAGTCGTGTCCTGTGCGTTTCATCACCTCCACCACATGGTCAAATGAAATGCGGTGGTTACCGTCGGAAGTGATAGCATAGAATGTCGCATCGGCAGCACGTGCGGCAGCAAAGGCATTACGCTCGATGCAGGGAATCTGAACCAATCCGCAGATGGGGTCACAGGTCATGCCGAGGTGATGCTCCAGTCCCATTTCCGCAGCATATTCTATCTGGTTGGGACTGCCTCCCCACAGCTGGCAACCGGCTGCAGCGGCCATGGCGCAGGCGACACCCACCTCACCCTGACATCCTACTTCCGCGCCGCTGATGCTGGCATTGTGCTTAACCACGTTGCCAAAGAGTCCAGCTGTAGCAAGGGCTCTCAGTACACGCTGCTCAGAGAATCCCAGATCGTGGTAGGCCGCATAGAGAATGGCAGGAAGAACACCACAGCTGCCACAGGTGGGAGCCGTCACAATCGTGCCTCCACAGGCATTTTCTTCAATGACTGCCAATGCATAGGAATAGAGTAGGGCACTGTAACGGGCTGTCTCATTGTATCCTTGTGCCTTCACATGATAAGATACAGCCTTGCGCGACAAGCCTAACGGACCAGGCAGGGCGCCTTCTGCATCGAGACCTCGTACTACGGCATTTTCCATCGTATCAAAGACTTCCTTCAGGAAATCCCAGATTTCCGGTCCTTCACACTGTTCCACATATTCCCAGTAGCCATGGCCTGTTTTCTTGCACCACGCCATGATGTCCTTGATCTTGTGCA
>Ga0247609_10002119_pt1 | contig 21685 bp, 23 predicted proteins | sample 172DNAGHGlowgp2_FD_193487 | JGI IMG/M metagenome (GOLD analysis project Ga0247609, IMG submission 193487) | Sheep rumen microbial communities from Palmerston North, Manawatu-Wanganui, New Zealand - 1728 DNA GHGlow gp2 | ecosystem: Host-associated > Mammals > Digestive system > Stomach > Rumen ...
TTATAGTATTAGTCATATTATTCTTTATACTTTTTATATTTCTAATTACTATATATATATTAAAAAGGAGTTAGATTATTTTTTTTCTAACTCCTTTATTCTATTTAATACTCTAACAACATTAACAGTCTTATCGCTAACATTTGCTACGAAGTATTTAAGTTCATCCAACTGATCAGAATTGACTAAAGCATCTATTAGTACATCGTAATGTAATCCTCTTAAATTATTACATGCTAATTCATTAATATAGAAAACATTTTTGTTTCTTATGAAGTAGTCTTCAATTTTTCCTTTATCAAAAAGATCTTCATCATAATTATAAGCTAATCTAAATAGTCTTTCATCATCGTTATGCATTATACATAAATCTATAAAAGCAGCAAGTTCTCCAGGTTCAAGTACAGGTCCAAAGCCACCACTTGTTCTAGTAGCTAAATCTAGTAGTTTATGATAATCTATTGGAACATCTAAATTCAAAAAAGCATCAGAATAAAACATGTTAATGATTTCTTCTTCACTTTTAGCATCTTTAAGGTTTTCGATAAACATATCAATTTTTTCTTTACGAGAATCACTAACGTTTTGATATTCTTCGCTAGTAATCATTCTTTCTATCAATTCATCTAAGTCAATTAGTTTGTCCATATAATCTTGAATACTTTCAAACATATAAAACACTCCTTATATTCTTTAATATTCTTTGATATTATTAATAACCCAAGTTCTTTTTACTAGGTCTTTAATACCAGTATTACAATAACGACAATACTTTTCGCCAAGCGTCGTAATAGGTGCTCCACAATTGGGACAATTTAGTCCTATTAGTTTTAAGTTTTCATCAACAGAAGTTGGATCAATAATATATATTACTTCTACTATAAATCTATCTTGTATTTTTTTTCTACCTTTATTATCTTTTTTATAGTATTCTAAAGCACTTGCCATATATAGTGTAGCAATACTCTTACTTTTCTCATATCTATTAATAACAGTTTTATGATATTTTATGTCCTCATAAGAGACTTTATTATCTCCTAGGGCTTCAATCTTAGCTAATACCATATTTTTAATATTATCATTATAATTCTTTATATCATCAATCTTTTTCTTGCTTATAGATCTTAAATAATTAGTAATAGTATTCTCAGCCATACTCTTTATTTCATTAATATTTAATTCGGGGAAATCTTTTTTTAATGAAGATAACGATAAAGTTTCCATAGAAGATAATGACTTAGGAGTATTTTCATTTTCAATCTCACTTTTTTCTATTGCTTCTTTAAGATCACGTGTCCCAAAATACTTCTCTAAAAAATTACTAATAGTAGTCTTTATATATAATATAGCTATTACAATAATAACTAGTAAAATAGCAATTAAAAAAAGAGTAATTAAAAAGCCTTTCATATCCCACCTCATCATAAAGATAACACATTTTAATAAAAAAAACTACTTAATAAATAGAATGGTATTTATAAAAAATATATAATGATATATAATCATAATAGGGTTGATAATATGAAGAAAGTATTAAGCATATTTATAAAATTATTTATATTTATAGGAATTATATATTATTTATATGCAGTATTAGGAATAAGAGTATATAAAGCAAGTGGTACCTCTATGAATAGCACTATTGGTAATGGAGAAATCGTATTAACAATTAAAGAAAAAAACATAAAAAGAGGCGATATTATTGTTTTCGATGTATCCGGCTCTAGTATAATCAAACGAATTGTAGGATTACCAACAGAAACTATTGATATAAAAGAAAATGGTTCTGTATATATTAATAATGCTCTTTATAATGAATCCTATATAAGTACAAAAACACCAAAAGAAGAAATAAGTTATCCTCATACTATCGAAAACAATAATTACTTTGTATTAGGAGATAATAGGGTAGATTCCTTTGATAGTCGTTTTAAAAAAATAAAAGACATAAACATAAAAAAGATAAAAGGAAGAGTATTCTTCTCGCTTAGTAAATTAAAATTAGTTCATAGAATTAATCAATAATTTAATTAGAATTATAAGATTATTTCTTGAGAAAGAATAGATAAAATGGTATTCTTATTATAGAAAGGTAGATTTTTATGAAGGATAAAAGAAATTTTGTTATAGTTCTTGCTTTATTGTTTTTGCTAGGATTATCATTTGGAACAGTATCCCATTCAATCAATAATAATCAGTCTAGTACTTCTGAAGAAGTAGGTAGATGGGATGTTAAAATAACAAACGTCGAAGTTGTAACTAGTGGCGAAGCAGAAGATAATGATTACAAATATAAAGAAGGAACTATAGTATTAAAACCAATATTAAGATTGGTAGACGATAATATTTTCTATAGAGTAACGATAAAAAATGATGGAACTATTCCAGCTACTCTTGGAAGATATCTATACAACGAAAAAGATAAAAATACAGGCATTATTTTCACACATAATAAACCAAAAGAAGAATTAGCTCCAGGAGAAGAAACAACAGTTGATTTCTATGTCTATCTTGAACAAAGTAAACCATCTGAACAACTGGAATATACAAATGAGCTAACTGCAATATTCGAATATATACAAAAGAATTAATAAAAAAGGTGGTATTTATGAGCAATCAAAAAAAACAAATTAAACAATTAAAAAAAATTAAAGAAAGAATTGATAATACTATTCAAATACCACTATTAGTAAAAGAAAAAAATGATACTACCATTGTTAAAAATAAACCAACTCATCTACCAAAAGAAACAAAAAAAGATAAAGTTAATAATGCTATATTATTAGGAATAATAGTATTACTATTATTAATAACTTCCTACGTAATAATTAGTAGAATAATAGATTCAGAAAAAAGACCTACAGTAATGGCAAAAACAATTACCAAAAAGAATAAAAAACAAAATCTTAATACCAAATGGATAACAGCAGATGACAGTATGTTCTATTTTGATAAAGATGGTAACTTCTATTGGTATGATGATTATACCAATAAAAAAGATAACTATTATGACGGCACATACACTTTTAAACAAGGCCAAGAAGCATTAAAAGAAATGGGCTATGACGAGAAAGAATTTGTAAAAACATTTGGCGAAAAAATATCAGAAGATAACATTTATTCTTTAGAATTAACGCCAGTAACTGCTTTTATTGAAGGAAGAGACCAATCAAGTACTTATCTACCAGAAGGAACAAAATGGTGGTATATATTAATAATTAAAAGTGAAGGCGGAGCTATAGCTTACAATAAAACACTTGATATTAGATATCATTTAGAAAGTCAATAGTATTGGCTTTTTTTTAAAAAGGAGGTTTTTTGTTGGAAAAAGAAATAAAATCCTTGATGTCAACTATAATAAATAAAGGATATGAAGTATATATAGTAGGAGGATATGTTAGAGACTATCTCTTAAACATACCAAATGATGATTATGACCTAACCACTAATATGCCTCTAGAAGATTTAAAAAAATATTATCCTAATCTTCATATAATGAAAGAAAATAATCATCGCATAACATCAATATTACACATAAATAATCTAAAAATAGAAATATCTTTGTTTAAAGGAATAAATATTCAAGAAGATTTACGTAATAGAGACTTTACCATTAATGCTTTAGCTTTAGATATTAACAATAATATTATAGACATTAATAACTATAGAGAAGATCTAAATAATAAAAAATTAAAATTAGTAAAAGCAGATGGTAGTGGTATAGATTTTGATCCCCTTAGAATTCTAAGAGCAATAAGATTATCCTTATCTCACAATCTATCTATTGATCAAAATACTAAAGAAACAATTATTTCCAAAAGAAATCTACTAAATACTATTGCTAAAGAAAGAATATATAATGAAATAATTAAAATACTAAAATATAAAGAATCTACAAAATATATAGATGAATATAAAGAAATATTTTTCATCTTAATACCCGAATTAAAAAAGACATATAAGTTTAACCAACATAATAAATATCATATATATGATGTCTTTTATCATACTCTTAAAGTAATAGATGGAGTAGAGAATAATAAATATTTGAAATTAGCAGCTTTATTTCACGATTTAGGTAAACCCAAAATGTATACAATTGATAAACATGGAGAAGGTCACTTCTACGGACACTGGAAAGAAAGCAATAATATTTTTAAAAGATTTTGTAAAAATTATAAAGTAGATAAGAAGACAGAAAAAATAGTATCTTTATTAATTTTAAATCATGACAGAGATATACCTTCTAAAAGAAGTAGTATGATTAAATACCTTCAGGAGTTTAATCATACTAATTTAAACCTATTATTTAAATTACAAAAAGCTGATATACTAGCTCAAAACCCTCTATATCATAAAGAATTATTAAAAAAATTAGTTGAAGGTAAAAATAGATTAGAAAAACTCCAAGATGAAAAACCTGTTTTAAGTATAAAAGAACTAGCTATAACAGGTAATGATTTAATACAGCTTGGTTATCGTGATAAAGAAATAGGTATAATTAAAGAAAAAGTATTAATGGAAGTAATAAATAATCAACTTAATAACGATAAAGAAAGTATAATAAAATATATTAATAATAATATTTAACGATGTAAAAACATTTACAATATTATTTACGCAATATTAAAAAGGTATTATATTTATATTAATAATAGGAGGAAAAAATATGGAAGATAAAACTATGACAGGTTTAATTGCTGATTATGAAAATGCCAAATATCAATCGCCAGCAGCAAACAAAATGCGTAACATAATAACTAAAGTGTTAGTATTAACAGAACTAGAAAAAGAAAAAGCTAAAGGTATCAGAGCAAATCTTAAAGCTGCTTTAAGTTTTATTAATAGTGGATATCCCAGAATTCCAACTTTTGATGGCCAAGAAGATTTCAAAAAGACAGTAGAAGAATCTAATATACTTGAAAAAATAGTTATAATACCAGGATGTATTATTCTGTTACCCATAATAGCTCTAAAAATGGGAATTAATACATTAACTTTAGCTAAATGGTTACTAGAAAAGAAATCATTAAAAGAAGAGTTAGAAAGAGAAGGACTATTAGACAATATTATTGCTTATGCTACTGAAGATAAAAATGACAAAAGTAGATTAAGCGAACAAGAGTATATTGATCATTTACTAGATGGAAATAACAATTATAATGAATTAATGGATGACATGAGTGAAGAAGTTCAAAAGAAAGGAAGAGCTGCCTAATGAACGCTGAATTAAGTGAAATAAAATATATAGACGAAAAAAACAACGAATACATAATTGGTGCTCTATCTGATTATAATAATGAAAGATATGGTTTAATGATAAATATTCACAATCCTATAGATTTCTTTATTGCCAAAATTATAAACAACCAAGATAGTATCGAATTAGAAAAGGTAGAAGATTCTAAAAAAGCTAACGAAATAATGAATGATTTAGTTGTAATAGAATAATTGACATTTATTATTTAAAGATATAAAATACACTTAGAAACGAAGAAAGAGAATAGTAAATATAATAATTATCAAAGAGAGTTCAAGTATGGTGAAATTGAATATAGTATTATATCGAATGACACTCTAGAGTTGATTAAGGAATAAATACTTAATCCGGTAGAAAACCGTTATAATAAAAGAGATTACATATGTAATAAAATGGGTGGTACCGCGGAATAAACTAGTTTTCGTCCCTTGTGGATATAAACTAGTTTTTTAATTTTTTAGAAAGGTGATAAATATGAAAAAAATCTATAATGAAACAGTAGATAAAAAATCTATTGGTAAAACAGTTACTTTAGCTGGATGGGTAGCTAAAAAACGTGACTTAGGAGGATTATTATTTATTGATTTAAGAGATAAAACTGGTATTATACAATTAGTAATAAATCCTGAGAATAAAAACTATGAACTTGCTAATACTTTAAAAAATGAATATGTTATTGAAGTAACTGGTAAAGTAGTAGAAAGAAGTAATAAAAATCCTAATTTAAAAACAGGAGATATTGAGATAGAGGTAGAAAAATTAGAAATACTTAATACTTGTGAAGAATTACCATTTCCTATTGTTGATGAAGTAAATACATCAGAAGATAATAGATTAAAATATAGATATTTAGATTTAAGAAGAAATAAACTAAAAAACAATATATTCTTAAGAAACGAAATACTTCATTTCTTAAGAAATAAAATGTATGATTTAGGATTTACAGAAGTACAAACCCCAATACTTACAGCTTCTTCTCCAGAAGGTGCTCGTGACTTTGTAGTGCCATCAAGAGTATATCCAGGTAAGTTCTATGCACTTCCTCAAGCCCCTCAAATATATAAAGAATTATTAATGGTATCAGGATTTGAAAAATACTTCCAAATTGCCCCATGTTTTAGAGATGAAGACCCTCGAGCAGATAGAACATTAGAATTCTATCAATTAGATTTAGAAATGTCATTTGTTGAAGAAGATGATGTCTTAAATGTTGGTGAAGAAATATTCTATGATACGTTTACTAAATTTAGTAACAAAAAAGTATCTCCAAGGCCTTTTAGACGAATTCAATATAATGATGCTATAGATTTATATGGATCAGATAAACCAGACTTAAGATTTGGAATGGAAATACAAGATATTACTAAGATATTCTCTAATACTGAATTTACAGTATTTAAAAATATTATTAGTGAGGGGGGTATGATAAATGCCATTGTAGCAAAAGATGCTGCTGATAAGTACTCACGTAAACAATTAGATGAATTAACAGAATTTGTAAAAAGTAAAAAAGCTTCTGGCTTAGCATATTTAAAAATATCTGATGAAGTAACCGGTTCTATAGCCAAAGTAGTAACAGAAGATGAAGTAAAAGAACTAACAAAACAATTAAAGTTAGAAAAAAATGACTTAGTGTTAATTGTTTCTGGCCCAAGAAAAATAGTTAAACCAGCTTTAGGAGCATTAAGATTAAGAATAGGCGATGACCTAGGTTTGATGGATCCTAATAGACTAGAATTATGTATTATTAATGATTTCCCAATGTTTGAATGGGATGAACAAAATGAAAAATGGGATTTTTGTCATAATCCATTCAGTTTGCCTCATGGAGGTGTTCAAGCTTATGATAATACTACTAACTTAGAAAATATCTTAGCATATCAATTTGATTTTGTATGTAACGGAAATGAAATGGCTTCAGGAGCTATTCGTAACCATGACTTAGATAGTCTTGCTAAAGGCTTCGAAATAGTTGGTTATAGTAGAGAAGAAGTAGAACAAAGATTTAAATCGATTTTTACAGCCTTTAAATATGGTTGCCCTCCTCATGGTGGAATGGCTCCGGGACTAGATAGAATTATAATGTTAATCCAAGATGAACCAAACTTAAGAGAAGTTCAAGCTTTCCCACCAAGTGCATCAGGACAAGATTTAATGATGGGATCTCCATCAGAACTAACAAAACAACAACTAGAAGAATTAAAAATACAATTTAAAAAAGAAAAATAATAAAGATAACAGTAGTTATCTTTTTCATTTAAATCTTATTTATATTGTGATATAATCTAGAAGAATAATAAAGGAGTGTTTATATGACTAATAAGGAAATAAGTATAAGAAGTATAATATTCTTAATTATTGGTATTTTATTAGTTTTATCTTTAGTTATTTGTATAAATATAGTAAATGGAGAAAAAGACCTTGTAGCTACAAATGCTACAGTTATTAAAATAAAAGAAGATAAGGATGGAACCGGTAAAAATGATATTACCGCTGTATACGACGTTGGCAACACAACTTATCAATACAATTTTTATTATAAAGATGATGTAAAAATAGATGATGAAATAAAAATTTATTATCATGAAAAAGATGTAACATCAGTTCAAGTAAAAAAGACCCCAAAATTAATCTTTATTTTCCCTATAATAGGTATAGTATTATGTGTATTTGGTTTATTTGAATTATTCTCTAAGCAAAAAGACTTTGAAAAAGTAGTTGATGAAAATGATGAAAAAATTAAATTTCTAGATGAAGACGATAAAACCAAAACCTTTAAAATAATTAATAATCAAGAAAAAAGTAATTATACAAAAACCGAAGAAGAAAAAGCAGAGGTACCTGTAAGAAATATAAAAGAAAAAAAGAAGTCGACAAGTAGTAAAGAAACACCAGAGATTAAGAATAAAATAATACCAAGTGATTACAAAATTAATAATGATAGAATAATATATAAAGAAATAGGTAAAGAAAACCAAGAACTATTATTAGATAATATATCCAAAGTAATAAAAACTATAAATACTAATAAAGAATTAATCAAAGTTACAATAAAAGAAAATAATAATATATATATATTTACTAATATGAACGATATCAAAGTAAACAAATTTGCTGAAGACCTTCATAATAAACTTAAAGAAATAAATAAAGATATTCTAGAAGAAATAGAATATAAAGAGTGGTAAATATGAAGAAAGCAAAAAAACAAAATAAAATATATTTAATAGTAGGTTTTATTTGTGGCTTAATTATTTATCTAATAGGATTATTTTTACTATTTGGAGCAAGCTTAACAAGATTAGAAGGAGTAAAAAAACTATTACCTGACGTAATACTAACAAGAAGTACGCTATTAAGTATAAAAGTTTTTGGAGCAATATTATTTCTAATAGGATTTGTTATATTTATGATATCTGTTATTTTATTATACAAAGAAGATAAAATAAAAGAGAACATTAAAGAATTAATAATTGAAGGAAGAGCAGATGTTATTACTATAATTGTTATGACCTATGTTCTAATCTTTATGTTAGTAATATGTTTAATTTTTGATGAAGTAATAGGGGCTTTACTATTTGGTTTAGCAATCTTAGTACAAAGTGTTTTAAATAATTTCTTATTAAGATACTATCGAAGAAAATAATTAGAAGGGAGTAATTAGTATGAATATAGCAGTTGATATAGACGATACTATAACTAATACATATGAATATATGTTACCATTAATAGCTATAAACTATAATTTAGATTTAAAAAAGTTATGGTCTAATAAACCATCATACAAAGAGTTAAGTAAAACATTACCTAACTATGATGATTTTATAAAAAACAATTACCATGTTCTTGCTAATATAGTCTCTGTAAAAGAAGATGCTATCGAAGTATTAAAAAAACTACATAGTGAAGGCCATAAAATATTTATTATTACAGCACGTAATACAGAAGAATATGGTAACCCTTATAAAATAACCTATGACTTTTTAATAAGTAAAGGTGTACCCTTTGATAAACTTATTACCAATGTAGCTAATAAAGGTTTACAATGTGCTAACGAAGGAATAGATGTTTTTCTAGATGATAATACTAAAAACTGTAAATCAGCAATGAAATATAATATAAGAACGTATCAATTTAATTCTAATTTTACTTCTTTAGAAGATAAAATACCTAGAGTAAAAAGTTGGAAAGAATTCTATAATATAATTTCAAGCATATCAAAAGAAAAAAATAATTAAGAAAGAGGGAATATTACATGGACAGCAAAGATAATAGCAAAGTTTTTCAAATAATAATAGCAGTTTTATTAGTGCTAGCAGGTGTATGCATTGGATACATAGTAGGAATAAAATCTATGGAAAAAAGCAATAACAATCAGGTTGATAAAAAGATAAATGATAACTATCAAAAAGAAAATGAAAATCAATCTGAGGAAACTGAAGAACAAAATAGCACAGAAAAACAAAATGAAAATCAATCTGAGGAAACTGAAGAACAAAATAGCACAGGAAAACAAAATTCCGAAGTTAACTCACTCGAATCTAAGGGAACAAAGGAAAGTGTTGAAATATCTTTAAATGGTAAGAATAATACACTGACATTATTGGATGGAACAACAACTAATGAAAGGAGCTATTTGACATTTGGGAATACCAATTTAATGATATTAAAAAGGTATGGAACGGGGCCAGCATATGAAGCCGGAATATTTCCAATGCCTATAACAAAATACAAAGTAGTAATTGGTAAAGACAATAAAGAATATCTAATAGTATATTATGACTTTATATTTGAACATGCTCTTTTAGTGATTAATGATTCCACAAAAATAATAGGGAAGTATTTTAATGAAAATGGATGTGGCTTTGCTACACTCGAAGATATTGAAAAGACAATGACTATAATTGAAAATGATGATATATATTATTATAAACCAATCGAAACTAGCAATGGTAATTCTAGCAAATTAGAACTAACAAAGCTAGAAATAGAGAATGATACTATTAAGGAAGTTAAAACGAATACAGTAGTAACAGGAAAAATGGCTCAATGTACATAAAGATAGTTCATACTATCTTTTTTAATGCTATAATCAAATAAAGGAATGATATTATGAACTTATCTAAATCTAAATATTGTGAAGGTATTACTTGTTTAAAAAAACTATGGTTAAGTACTTATAAACCAGAAGAAAAAGAAGATATTAAAGAAAGTGTTTTTGAAACTGGTACTGAAGTAGGTGAACTAGCTAAAAAACTATATGGTAATTATACTGATATAGATTTTAATACTAATCTAAATCAAATGTTAGAGGATACTAAAAAAGCTTTAGATATAAAGGGAGATATAAATATTACTGAAGCTTCCTTTAATTATAATAATAACTTTTGTAGTGTTGATATTTTAAGAAGAGTAGGAGATTCTTATGAAATAAACGAAGTAAAAAGTTCTACCCATATTAATTCCATCTATCTTGATGATATTAGTTATCAATACTACATCCTAAAGAATCTTGGCTATAAAGTAGATAAATGTAATATTGTCATACTTAATAGTGATTATATAAGAAAGGGAGACTTAGAACTAGATAAGTTATTTTCCATCAATGATATTACGGAAGAAGTTCTAAGTAAACAAAAAGATGTAGAATTAAATATTAAATATATAAATGAAAACATGACGAAAGAAGAACCAAAAACTTCTTTAGATACTTGTTGTAAAGAACCATATGATTGCCCATTTTTCAAATATTGTACTAAAAATCTAAAGCATCCTAATATCTTTGATATATCAGGTATGTCATTTAAAAAGAAAATAGATTATTATAAAAAGGGTTTAATAACTTTTAAAGACTTAGAAAAAGAAAACTTAAATACCAAGTATATAGAACAAATCGATTATGAATTAAATAATAAAAAAGATAAAATTAATAAATCAAGTATAAAAAAGTTTATGAGTACTTTAGAATATCCTTTGTATTTTCTAGATTTTGAAACATATCAAGAAGCTATTCCTCAATATGATGGAGTAAGTCCTTATATGCAAATCCCATTTCAATATTCTTTACATGTTAAGAAGAGTGAAAAAAGTCCACTAGAACACTATGAATTCCTAGCAGAAGCAGGTATTGATCCAAGAAGAAGTCTAGCTGAATCTCTAGTAAATGATATACCCAAAGATGTTTGTACAATTGCTTATAATATGAGCTTTGAAAGAACAGTTATAAAACATCTTTCAGAATTATATCCTGATTTGAGTGAACACTTACTTGACATAAGAGATAATATGAAAGATTTAATGATACCTTTTAAAAATAGAGAATATTATAACAAAGATATGCAAGGATCATATTCTATTAAATATGTACTACCAGCTTTATTCCCGGGTGACCCAGAATTAGATTATCACAATTTACCATTAATACATAAAGGAGATGAAGCGTCTAATGCTTATTCTACTTTACATTTAAAACCAAAAAAGGAGCAAGAAGAAATAAGGAAAGGTTTACTAGTATACTGTGAATTAGACACTTATGCTATGGTAAAAATATGGGAAAAACTACAAGAAAGCTTAAAAAAATAATAGAAGGGAATTAATTATGAATAATTTTAATGAAATAGATTTCAAAACAAAGGTTACCAATATGATAATACAATACTTTACTTGTATTATGAAAAATGATTTATCTAATTGTATCCATTTTCTAAAAGAACAACCAATTAATTATGCTACTAATATTATTAATAAAATGTTATCGACTAATAGAATAAAAATGTATGATGAATTAAATATAAGTAATATTATAATAAAAAATATTGAAACTAACGAAATAAATACTACCTATAATATAGATGTAGATATTAAATTCATTGATTATATAATTAATCTAACTAATGGAGAAATAATTGGTAATAAAGATACTAGAATAACTAAAACATATCACTTAAAAGTAATAAAAAATAATAATACTAAAGAGAATAGTATTATATTTAGATGCCCTAGTTGTGGTAATTCATTAGATATTAATTATAATGGAAAATGCCCATATTGTAGTTCAATATTTAATCAAGAAGATTATGGTTATCAAATATTAGAAATAAAGGAATAGGAGTTTTTATGAAAAAATATATTTACATAACATTATTTGCTTTTACATTACTTGGCTTGTTAGTAGCATATAATCCAGATTTAAGAACAATCGGTGCGGATTCTGGCTGGGATTCAAGTTATAGCTCTAGTGATCACAGTAGTTCTAGCCGCTCAGATAGAGATTCATCTAGTAGTTATGCAGATGATATCTTATCTGACTTTGGTTTAATAGAAGATATAATCTTTGAAGTAATAATATTTATTACTTTTACAATCATCATAATTAAAATCCTTAATAAAGACATATTAGTCTTTTCTATTAATATAGTAAGAACAATAATAGTAATATTATTTGAAATTCTTGTGTCGCCAAAAATGATTTTTTTAAGTTTGTTTAGTATGGTCATTTTAATACTTGTAGTAGCCTTCTATTGTATGAAAAAGAAGGATGATCCATATAAGTTTATAAATAATTATACAAAATGCTCAGATGAAGTTTTAAAAAAGGCTGGAATAACTAGTAGAAGTGAATTAGAAAAGACTTTATATAATATATTTGTAGATATTCAAATGGCTTGGATGAATTTTGACTATGAAGCTTTATCTAAATTATGTACTAATGAATTATATAATTCTTATAAAGCAGATTTAGAAGTATTAAAATTAAAAAATGGTCAAAATATAATGAGTGATTTTAATCTTCAAACTATAATAATTAATTCTATTAAAAAAAATGATGATACCATAATAGTAAAAGCTTATTTAAATGTCAATTTTAAAGATTATGTAATTAACACTAATACTAATGAAGTAATAAGAGGTCAAATAAATCAACCTCTTAACAATAAGTATCATTTAGAATTTACTAAGAAAATAAAACCATTAAGTAACTGTCCATCTTGTGGTTCTAAACTAGAAAATATAAAAGATAATAAATGCCCTCATTGCAAAGCAATTATTATTAATAACAATAAAAACTATGTATTATCGCACAAAGAAATAATATAATATTAAAAAATCTAGTTTTTCTAGATTTTTTAATATTCATAATCATAATAGCTAATAATCTTCATTTTTTTAAAATTCCTAGTATAATATTAATAGGATAGATGAATATGAAAAAAATAATAAGTATATTTTTAATTTTTATAATACTATTACAATTAGGTACAAAGCCTATAAAGAGTTTTTCTGATAATAGTAATTTATTAGGCATTAAATATACAATATGGGATGATGATTACGAAGAAAAAGATACAATCACTCAAATAGTATATTATGGTATCTCTTTTATTATAGTTGGAACAATCTCCTTTCTAGCAATGAACTCCTTAAAAAAAAGTATGGGAGATACTAAACCGACCAAAACAGATTTACTATTTATTAATAGTATAGAAGACGTTGCAATAGAAAAGATTTACACTTATTTTTCTAATGAAAATATTAGTCAATTAAAAGAAAAACTATTCTTAAAATTTGTTGATTATAAAACATCTTATATGAAATATGACTATAATAGATTACAAGTATTATGTGATACAAGTCTTTATAATTATATAGTTAATGAATTAAATACTTTTAGACAAAATGGATATAGTACTTATTCTCATTCATTTTTATTAAAAGCATCTAAAATAGGAGATATACATGAAGAAGGAAATCTAATAGTTACTTCCATCTATTTACAACTAAACTATTATAATTATGTAGAAGATAGTAATAAAAATGTTATTGCTGGCAAAAAACTTGAACCAATAGAAGAATGTTTAAAATTAGATTATATTATTACAAAAAATAAAGATAATATTTCTTGTCTAAATTGTGGAAAAAAAGTATTCTTAGAAAAAAATGGTAATTGTCCTTATTGTGGAACACCAGTTACTATTGATGCTCCTGATTACAAACTAAGAAGTATTACCAAATGTGAGTGATTAGAAAGGATGAAAAGGATGAATAAAGATTATGCTGTAGTATTTGCCGGAGGTGGAACTAAAGGTTCCTATCAAGTAGGAGTAATTAAAGCACTAAAAGAATTAAAAATAAATATTACTGCTGTTTCCGGGACGTCCATTGGGGCTATAAATGGTGCTTTAGTTGTCCAAGGTGATGAAGATAAACTAGAAAACATTTATAGTAATATAAGAATGCAAGATGTCTTAAAAATAAGTGAAAAAAGAAAAATATCTTCTAATGCCAATATTCTTGAACCTAAAAACGTTTTTAAACTTATTGAAGAATATATCTCTAATAAGGGTATTTCTAATGAGCCATTAAAAAGAATATTAGAAGATAATATCGATTTAGATAAATTATACTCTTCCAAGATAGATTTTGGTCTTATTACTTATGATACAAAAAAGAAAAAAGGTGTTGAATTATACAAAGAAGAAATACCTCGAGATAAAATGATAGAGTATTTATTAGCATCTTCTTGCTTCCCAATTTTTAAACCCCAAAAAATAGGAGATAATAAATATTTAGATGGTGGTTTATCTAATAATATGCCAATATCGTTACTTATCAAAAAAGGCTACAGCAATATTATTCTAATCGATGTAATGGGTTTAGGATTAATAAAAAGAAACAAAGCTAATGACATATTCTTCAAAGTAATCAAACCTGATGAAGATGTAGTCGGATTATTTGACTTTGAACATGATAATATTATGAAAAGTATAACATTAGGATACTTAGATACCTTAAAAGCTTTTAATAAATTAGTAGGTAATTATTATTATTTTCCTAAAGAAGAGTTTATAAAACTATTAAATGATTTTACATTAAAAGAAATATATGGTTTAGAATATGCTGCTAAATCATATAAAATGGATCGCTTTCGTAAGTATTCTTCAAAAGAATTTTTAAAAGAATTATTATCATATTATGAAGAAGAAGTAAAAAATTATAAAAAACTAAAAAAAGATATAACAAATATCAGTAATATTAAGAAGATATTTTCTGAAGGATATAAATTTGCTTTGATAGAAGATATATCTAACAACTATCCATCATTTTTAACAACCTATAAAGGTTTATTTAGTAAATATCTAGATGCTTCTAGATCACTATATATTTTATCTAAGATTAAGTGAACTTAACTAAGTTCACTTAATCTATGCTATAATTAACAAGAGGTGAACATCATGAAAAACACTTGGTATAAATTAGACAACGTTGGTACATTTTATGCAAGTTTAACAAACAAAAAAATTCCAGGGGTATTCAGATTTACAGCTACTATGATAGAAGATGTTGATAAAGCAATCCTTTTAGAAGCCTTAAAAAAAACCGTCTCTCTATTACCTAATATAAACGTATCTTTAAAAGCAGGTTTTTTTTGGTATTATTTAGAACAATCAAATGAAGAAGTAGCAGTTTTAGAAGACAATGGTAATGTTTGTTCTCGTATCTATACTTCTAAATATCCTCGTTTATTTAGAGTTACATATTATAAAAAAAGAATAAACTTAGAATTATCCCATGTACTTTCTGATGGAAGAGGAACTCTAGAAATATTCAAAGTATTAATAAATAGTTATATAGCTTTAAAATATAATATAGAAATAAACGTTAATGAAACATCATCTTCATTACTTGAAAAAGTAGAAGACTCTTTTGACAAATATTATAAAAAAGGTAAGAAAGCTAAAAACAGTAATAAAAATATCTATAGATATAATAAGATTAAACTAACTAACAATCGTATTAACTTCTATGAAGTTCATTTAAATTCTAAAAAGCTATTAGAAATAGCTCATAAATATAATGCTACTATCACTTCATTTCTAATTAGTGTTATTATTTATTGTATAAAAGAAGAGATGAAAGAAAGAGAATTATCTAAAAATATAAAAATTGATATACCAGTTGATTTAAGAACGATATATAAGTCTTCTACATTAAAAAACTTCTTTGCTTTATCAACAATTACTTATAAAGTTCCAAGTAAAGATACAAAAATAGAAGATATAATAAAATATGTTAAAAAATATTTAAAAGAGAATTTAACTGAAGAGCAATTGTCTCCACGTGTTAATAAAATGGAAGGCTTCGAAAAGCTAATTGCTGCTAGATTATTGCCTTTAATTATAAAGGAAATAGGAATAAATGTAATAGATTTCTTTACTAAAAAACTAAACACAACTATAATATCTAACGTCGGAATTGTAACTTTTCCCAAAGAATGTGAAAAGTATATAGATAATATTAGTTGTTTATCTACAACAGAAAATTTCCAATTCACAGCAATAACATATAAAGATAATCTATGTATTGGAATATCTTCTCGTTATTATCATAATAATATAATCAAGAATCTTATTAGATACTTAAAATCTTTAGATTTAGAATTATTAGTAAATACAAATGAGGTATAAATATGAAAAAATGTAATAGTTGTGGTATAAACATTAATACAAATTATGATTATTGCCCATTTTGTCAAGATAAACTAGTTGGTGAATCATTCTCTTACTATCCTAAATATAAAAGAAAAAAAATGCCTAGCATTTTTAAAATAATTGTATTTATATCACTTATAGCTGGCATTATAACAGGATTCATAGACTATAATATTAATGCTACATTCACTTGGAGTATTTATTGTTTCTTAGGATTACTATCTAATATTATTATTAATTTTAGTATCTTTCATAGCGAAAAAGATATCCATAATTCAATAATAGGATATAGCTTAGTATTAATACTAATAGCTCTTATTTGGTATTTTAAAACAAAATTTAATATTATCTCTAATTTAATAATTCCTATTATATGTATCTTTATTATGTTATATACATGTTGTATGTCATTCTTTACTAAAATAAAACCTTTATCATATTTATCAATTAATATATTAGTAATACTTATTCCAATATTATTAGTATTAAGACATTATACTACTAATAACATTCTAAGTTACTTAGCAATATTAATCTTTATAATAATATTTATTGCTTTATATTTCTTCCGTCATGATGAACTTAGAGAAGAATTAATAAAGATATTTAGAATATAGGTGAAATATGTATAAAGACAATATAGAATTAGTAAAAAAAATATTTACTCTAATAAATCTCCCTTATGAAGAAGGAAATATAGAAGATGCTTTTCTATTCTTAGATCAGTATACTATATATTTTTTAAATCTAAGAGATTTATTAGAACAAGAAGATGCTTACTTAGTAGATAAACTAAATAAACAAGTAGATTATTATAATATGGTAGCCAAAGAGATAAATAATAATTCTTTTGAAGAAGTACTAGATAATAAAATATCTAACTTAAAAAAGAAATATAAAGAAATGTTAAAATATAAAAATAAAAAATATGATCCAACATTATCTTTTAAAGAATTATCTACTATAGTATCTAACTATTATAATTATTATGCTTATAATATTGAAATATCCTACCAAGCAGCTATAAGTAATACTCTATATAATAGAAGAAATGATTATAAAACCAATATAACAGATATTGAAAGAATAATATTATTAGAAGATACTCTTAATAAGTTAGATAACTACCAAGAACATGCTTATGATTATAAAGACTTTGAATTAGAAGACAATCAAACTTTTGAAGATTTACTAGATTTAGAAGATCTTAAGTATGAAGAACTATATAAAGAAATATTAGATTATCATAATATATCTTATGAAGAAGGAGATAATTACGAGGAGTTAGCAACTATTTATTATCCACCCTTAAAAGATATACTTAATATAGTACATTCAGCTTCATTACATAGTGGTACATATATAGATATCTTAGATACTATGGAAAAATACTATAACAAAATTAGAGATAATTATAAAAATAACAAGTAACTATAACTTGTTATTTTTTTGTGTTATAATAATAAAATAGGTGATTATATGAAATACATAGAATATTTCTTAGTTCTATTATTAATACCATTTATAGTCCTAGCTGAAGAATGTGATATATCAAAAATAACTATTCCTTCGATAGAACAAAAGTCTATAGAAGGAAATACAGTAGAAATAGATAAACCTAAATTTCAAGATAAAGATATTAATTTAAATCTTAAGATGTTTGAAATAGGAGATTCTATCTCCTATGATATAACCATTAAAAATGATTCTGAAGAAGATTATATGATAGATGAAGACTCATTTAAAACTGATTCTGAATATATAGAGTATTCTTTAAAAACTAATGATAATTCTAATGTAATTAAAGCTAAAAGCACTAAAGATTTAACCTTAACAGTTACATATAAAAAAGAAATAGATGATTCTTTATTAACAAATTATAAATATGATGCATCTAATAGTTTAAAACTATCACTAAATACAAATGAAAAGGAACAACCATTAGATATTATAACAACAGATAATATAAAAGAATCGTTAAATCCAGAGGAAGTAAAAAATCCCATTACTAGTGTATCTAGTATGATGTTAATAAGTATAATCTTATTAACAACAATACTAATAATACATATACTAATAAAGAGAAAAAACAAATATACAAAATATTTATTATTAATATTATCGATGCTATTAATACCAACTGTCTATGCTATATGTACATGTGACATAGAAGTAGAATCTACAATAGAAATAGAAAAAAAGCCCAAACTAGTTGATACTATTTTAGATTTGTCAAATCAAGAAAACGCTTGTATTGTTAAATATGAGGGTGATGTAACTGATGAAGTAGGTAAAACAGTACCGGCTTCTAAAGTATATTTTGATAAATGCGTTGATAAAAGACATGTTATCTTTGCTGGATATTGTTGGCAAGTAATACGTACAACTGAAACTGGCGGAACAAAGATGATATATAATGGTGAACCAGTAGAAGGTAAATGTGAATCAACAAGAGATGAACATACAGGAATAGTAGGTAAACCAATTAATTACCTAAATGATATAGAAGCAAATGAAGTTGATTTAAGTGAAGAATACCTATATGGAACAACATTTACTTATGATAAAGAAAATGCAACATTTGCTTTAATTGATACTAATCTAGAAACCTGGTCTGATTCAACTTATGAAAATCTAATAAGCAAATACACCTGTATGAATACAACTGGGACTTGTACAAAACTATATAATGTTAATGCCTATGCTTCAAATACAACAGCAATTACATCAGAGTATACAATTGGAAATACTAATTATGCCCAGATTGGAACAAGTCCTTTTAATGGAAGTGATGGAAGTCTATCTACGGCCGGCTATATGTTTAATAAAGCATATAAATATAATGTAAAAATAATATATGGAACAACATATTATAAATTTGGAAATTCAGTAACTTATAATGATGGAAAATATACTCTTACGGGGAATACATATAGTCTTAAAAATATAGCTGGTGATATATTAAAAGACTATCATTATACCTGCTGGAATAGTACTGGAGAATGTACTAACGTAGCTTATATATATTTCAATTATTCGAGTGAAGCATATTATATATTATTATCTGATGGTAAAACTGGAAGTGATGCTGTAACTGATATGTTATTTAGTGACGATGTTAATAAATATGATTCATCTGTAAAAGGGATAATAGATGCTTGGTACACTAAAGAATTATCAAGTTATACGAATTATTTAGAAGATACAGTATATTGTAATTCCCGAAATATTGATGATATTGGCGGATGGAATCCAAATGGTGGAAAAACACTTCAAACCGTTTTGAAATTTAAAAACTATAGTTCAATCTCAAATATGAATTCGTTAAGAATACTATCTTGTCATAACATTACAGATCAATTTGCAGTTTCCAATAATAAAGCCAAATTAAAATATCCTGTCGCACTTCTGCAAGAAGAAGAACAATATAATCTAGCTCCTAAAACAACGTTAGACTCACCTAATTTAGTTTTAGTGAAAACCAATACAGGATGGTGGGTTCTTTCTCCACGAAGTTTTAATGAAATGGGTTTATATAATAATTCAGTTAATGAAAAAGGTATTAGAAATAATTATTCCTCTTTTTATCCTAATGGTGTACGCCCTGTAATTTCACTTAAATCAAATATAAAAATATCATCTGGAACAGGTTCTGAAACTGACCCATGGATAATAGAATAATTCTAATAGTTACATAAATACCGAAAATCCTTGCAATTATAAGATTTTATGTTATAATCAAGTTACAGATTTAAGTGGGCGTAATATCCCACTTTTATTATTAGTCTAATGTGAGGTGAGTTATGGATAAAATATTAAATAAAATTAGAGCATCTATTGAAGAACCAATGCAAAAAATGAATATAATGATTACTAATATTGAATATGTAGAAGAAGGGAATTATAACTTCCTTCGTATAGAATTAGATAAAGCTAGTGGTTTAGATTTAGATACGATAGTAGAAGCTACTAATATAATAAATCCTATAATAGATGAACTAGATTTAATAGATGATTCATACATCTTAGATATTATAAGTAAAGAAAAAGGAGATAATTAAAATGCCAAGAAAAAAACAAGCTGTAGAAGAATACAACCAAATGAATCCAGAAGAATTTATTAAAGCTGTAAAACTTATTAATAAAGAAAAAGGTATACCAGAAGATACTATTTTTGAAGCTATGGAAGTTGCTCTAGCAACAGCTTATAAGAAAAACTTTGATTCAAAGACTAATGTTAGAGTAGATATTAATAGAACTACTGGAGAAATAAAAGTTTATTCTTATTATGTAGTTGTTCCTGAAATAGATGAAGGAGATACTACAATAGATGAAGAAGGAAACGAAGTAGATGTACCACCTGAAATAAATATTGATGCTCAAATACTACTTGAAGACGCTAGAGAAATGGTTCCAGATATAGAAGTAGGAGAGAGAATAGAAAGAGAAGTTACTCCAAAAGATTTTGGTCGTGTTGCAACTGGTACAGCTAAACAAGTACTTACTCAAAAGATGCGTGAAGCAGAAAAAAATCTTATAATTGAAGAATTCCAAGATAAACAAGATGAAATGTTAGTTGGAACTTTAGCTATGGAAGATACAAGAAATTATTATGTAGAACTTGGACATACTAGAGGTATTCTACCTAAATCAGAAATTATTCCTGGAGAAGAATTAAAAATGGGTAACAGTATTAGAGTTTATGTTACAAAAGTTGAAAATAATAATAAAGGACCATTAATTCTATTATCAAGAAAACACTTTGGATTTGTAAAAAGATTATTTGAATCTGAAATACCTGAATTACAAGATGGAACTTTAGTATTACATGCTGTAGCTCGTGAAGCAGGAATACGTAGCAAAGTAGCAATTGAAAGCTTAGATCCTCGTATTGATGCAATCGGATCATGTATAGGAGAAAAAGGATCAAGAATTG
>Ga0247609_10002120_pt1 | contig 21676 bp, 11 predicted proteins | sample 172DNAGHGlowgp2_FD_193487 | JGI IMG/M metagenome (GOLD analysis project Ga0247609, IMG submission 193487) | Sheep rumen microbial communities from Palmerston North, Manawatu-Wanganui, New Zealand - 1728 DNA GHGlow gp2 | ecosystem: Host-associated > Mammals > Digestive system > Stomach > Rumen ...
CAGTAGAATCGTAATAATACATATTGTCGCCATTAAATTCATCACCAATACCAGCACTACCTAATATATCAGTTGAATAATTAGATAACCAACCATCTGTTGTAGTACCCATTGTTAATCCAAATACACGGTTAGCATTAGTAACATGAGAAACAGGATCAGTACCTTCATTAATAATTGGTATATCTGTTTTTGGTACTAATTCAGTAATAAATGTAGTATTACTATTACCTATATTATTACCACCAAATTCTGAAGTACTAACATCTCTAATCTCTATTACAGCATCTTTCCATCCACTTAATTGTGATAGACGAATTGATACGTCTTGATATGATTTCATAGAATATTTAGATGCTTCAAGATATACTTCAATTTCCAAGCTACGATTACCAATAACCCATTCATAATAATTATTACCTTCAGTAACTCCAACATAATCAGTAGTTAACTCACGAGTATCAGCATCTACATAATTAGAATAGAATCCATCTTCGTGTATATTAATATAATTACTTGTTTGTGCTCCATTATCGCCTCTTAGATATTTACTACCATAAACATATGTGAAATCACTATCTGGATTAAATTCATTATAAATTGTATCTCCAACAGTTCCACCACTTGCTTGGCTATAAATATCAGGAGAATATATTCCAGTTTCTATAGTATTTCCACTATGATGGAACATTCCTAAGAATGCAATACCATTTACATATCCTGGAGCTGTAGTATAAGCAGCACCTGTAGAAACATATAATACTTTACCTGGAGCCATATAAATTCTATTATCTGCTCCAACTGGGTTTCTACCTGATACAGATTGTTTTTTAAATTCATCAGTAGAAGAATCAAAATATCCACTATATGTATTCTTTAATTCTTTACCACCACCAGCAAGATATAAAGTTGTTCCTGTACTATTTGTACCACTACTACCTAATAAATATAATTTATCGATTGTAACGAACGAATATTTCTTTTTATCTAAATACTGGGCTTTATCTCTATCACCTTTTAACTCAATAACACTATCTGTAATTTTAACATCAGTAGCTCTGGCAATTAATAAAATATTAGCCGGTTTTTCTTTCGTTCCAAAATTATTAATTACAATATTAGCTTTATCTGTAACACTTGAGTTATTACCTTCACCATAAATTGAAGAATCAATATCAATTCTTGAAGTTGAACCAGTGTAATAATCAGTTGAATCAATATTTACATTTGTTGATCCACCTACACCGATACTACTATAAGAATAACTATCATCTTCACTGGCATCACTGTAACTTCCGCCAAAAATGTTACCTTCAACAGTTATTTTATAACTTGAATTAGGCTCTAAGCTCAAATTATCTAAAGCTTTTTTACCTATGTTAACATATGTTTTACCATGTACAAAGGCAATATTACCAGAACCGAATACACTTTGTTTTACAGTTCCATTAACAATATTAACTGTTGCAGAATTGTTTGAATTAGGTGAACTCTCATCAAATATACCTGTATTTTTATTAACAGGACCAGTTGTAGTTTGAGAAACAGAATATCTAGTTTGAGGAGTACCAATATGAGCTTCATTTCCTCCACCGAAGATATGTCCATTTACAGTTCCACCATACATGTTTACAGTTGTATTACCAACTACAATAGCTTTGTTTCCTCCACCATAAACAGTTCCATCAACTGTACCACTCTTTATCTCAACTAATGTAGATCCTTGTGATAATGTTCCCATATCAACATCTGCATCATATGCATTAGATGAACTACGAGTATAATTACCTATAATTGCACCCATACCATTACTTCCACCAAATACGTTAGTAATAGTAGCATTACCATCTACTGTAACTTTAGTATTTGTTGTTGCTCCACCAGCATTATTACCACCGAATACATTTGCAACCTTACCACTTTGAATATTTACATTACTTGTTGATACTAAACCATATTGATTAGATCCACCATATACGTTATTTAATGTAGAACCATTTAAAGTTATATTTGAAGCAGTAACTCTAGCAGCTTGACCACCACCAAAGGCATTACCATATGGAGCATTTGCAGTATCATCATTTACTAAAGCCGCAAAAGTTGTTCCATTAATATTTACATTAGTAGTATCAGTTTTAGCTTTTAAGCCACCACCATATAAATTACAATTAATTGTTCCAGCAGTAGCATTAACTTGAGTAGTATCAATATCCCCTGAAACATTTGAACCACCATATACATTATTTAATACTGCACCTGAAGCAATTGTAACAACTGTATTTTTAGCAGCACTATCAGAAACTTCGTTTCCTCCACCAAAAACAGATGCACTAGCACTACATGTGCCATCAAATGTTCCACCTGAAACATTAACTTTTGTATTGTCAACAGCAGCTTTGTTTCCACCACCGAAAACTCCACCAGTAGGATTCTTATAAGTACCTCCAGTAATTTGAACTACTGTACCTTTAGTAACAGTCCCCTCATTTCCTCCACCGAAGGCATTACCAATAGTACCACCACTAATAGTTAATTCTGTAGAATCTACAGTGGCTTCATTACCACCAGCATAAACATTACCATAAGTAGTTCCTGAACTAGTAACCTTTCCAATTAAACCGCCAGTAACATTAACATTAGCTTTACCTGTTGTAGGAGCTTTATTTCCTCCTCCAAAGACATTACCTATTGTTCCTCCAGAAATAGCAACATTAGTAGTTGCAGCAGTTGCTCCAGCACCATTACTACCTCCAAAGACATTACCTATTGTTCCACCTGAAACATTAATATTTAATGATCCATTTGGTCTTCCTAAAATATTATTACCATTAAAGGCATTATTTATAACACCATTACTAATATTAACTGTAACATTTCCTAAACTACTTGGAGTATGGCTTAAAATACCATGTCCTCCACCATACACATCATTAAATGTTCCACCATTTATTGTTACAACAGAAGAACCATATTCATTAACTGTACCTTGAGAACTTCCTCCATAAACATCATTAACCAATAATGTTGCATCATTTGTTGTGTTAGATGTAACACTTGTATTACCTAATACATTAGTAGAAGTACCAAATCCTCCACCATATACTCCAGATTTAACTGTATTAGTATTAGTATTTACTTTTCCTTTTATCAAATTAACAGTAACATTTCCATATACTGTACCAGACGCATTAGAACCACCATATATAGAATCAAGAACAGTTCCACCATTTAAATTAACAGTAATTGTATGCTTATAATTATTACTTGATGAAGTTGAAAGTTCTGGAATAACTGCAACATAATGATCTCCACTTTCTTCCATATAAGTATTAGAAGAATTATATGTATCACCAGAATGATAAGTTACATTAGGTGAAACATCATAATATCTACAAGTATATGTTGTATTTCTAGTTTGAGTTCTACTTCTTGTTGTATATCTTGGATAACTTCCATATGTTGGTGTATCACTATAAGTCCAATTTCCTACATCTTGCCACGTTGTTGTATTAGTAGTAACTCCACTAACAGAAGAATTACATTCCATTGGTGATGTCAAATATGTACCATCTGCTAAATACTTACCAGCCGGTATTTCGCCAACTGTAGTCTCAGTATTTACAGTTCCATAACTATCGCTACCCCATGACATACTTGTAGTAGAACATCCATAACGAGAATTACATGTTTGTGTATGTGTTCTATTTTCAGAATTTGTTGACATAACCTGTCCACTAGAAACTAAACTATGATAATCTTTGTTCAAAACAGAATTAGATGTTCCACTTCCTGCACTTGGATTTCCGCTTCCGGCATTATTTCCGCCACCATATACTGAACCATTTACAGTTCCACCAACTAAGTCAACTGTAACAGTTGAATTATTAGTATTTTTATATCCAACAGCTCCGTAGTTTCCACCACCGAATACATTTCCATATATAGTACCGCCTGATATGATTACGTGCGAATTATTAACAACACCACGATTGTTATCTCCATCGCGTCCTAATCCACCACCATAAACAGAACCAGGTGAAACATCAAACCATACATTACTAAACCATTCTGAATTACCATAAGTACCAGTAGTACCAGTAGCAGCACTGGCATTACCAATAACAGCATTTCCACCTATATGAACTAAAGTACTTCCATACATTGCATCAGGGTTAGAACCACCTGAAACTGATGAATTACTTCCTCCTGCAACCTGGTTAGTAACATGACCACCAGTAACAGAAATAATTCTGTTTCCATATGTACGTGAAACACCTGCTCCACCAGTAATACTTACAATGGTACCACCTTTGACATAAACACCTATAACATTACCATTATAACCATCATCTATACATGGTCCACCATTTATAAACAATATTTGACCACCTTCAACAGTCAATGTTCTGAAAGCAGTATTACTACCATTATTTAAAGCCCCAACATAAATACCATAAGTATAGTAACTATCACCGCCAACATTACCCATATTAGAAGTACCAGTATTAGGTATTACACTATTATCAACAGCCGTACCATATCGACCACTTTTTACAATCATACGAGATGAAGGAGTTATTCCAGTATTAGTAGCACTACCGGACTTAGATGCACTAACCTGATATGTAACAGTCATCTTATCATTATCGTTCCTAACTCTATCATAATCAGAACCATAAACATATATAGCTTCCAAATCAGAGCCACTAGTTCCATTTATACTCCTAATTTCATAATAAGTTCCAGATTCTACAATAACTTTCATGTTAGAACCATTACCTGCTCCACCATAAATACTATCGCCATCAGTTGTTACCCCTCTACCGATTTTAAAGTTATGGTTAGAAGCATTTATTGTATAATCTATTTCTGAATTAACGATTGCTAAATCAGCACCAACTGTTGTACCTGTATAAGTACCGCCTTCAACAGTCATAGGAACAGTTTGTGCTCCTGTAGTACCATTATAAATATTTGTATCTCTTGTAACTAAATAATAATATCTAGATATTACCGCATCGTAGTTTTCAGCATCTATCTTACAGTTTGCCTCAGACTGACCATTTGTCCCCTCAACAGAACATGTTGGATTTCGTCTATCTCCAACATTAGGAGTACCACCTGTAAAAGTGTTATATGTTGAAAGATTTATATTATTATAAACAGGAGTTATTTCTAAATTTCTAAACGAATCATCGAATTGAATCAATTTATAGTCTCTAGTACCACTAGTTGTCCCTGTTACACTATAATATCCGTCTTCATCATCATGATTATCACCATCATTATAATAGTAGCCACTCATATTACCTAATGTTAACTCGTCAGTTTGAATCCAACTAGCATTTGTAGCAGTATGATTTACCCACTCATAATTGTATATAGTATTCAAATAAGTTGCATAATTATTTGCTTGAATTTCCGTTATTCCATTATTAGTTGTTACAGCCAAAGAATTATAATTATTTCCAAAATCAGTTGTTGAAGAAGGATAAACATAATAATACCTACAATGTCTATTATTATTTCCAACGCTACATATTGTACCTGAATCAGCTAAAGTATAAGTTGACCACGAGTTATTACCGGTTTGACTACTATACCAAATTTGAGTACCATCTGGCAGCCCATTATTCATAGCAGCATTATTATTAGCTTCTCTTCTTGTATCATCTACAAATGTATAACCCTCTTTTGGCTCATAATGATTTACTGAAGTTTGTTCGTATTGTTGATAGTGAACAGTAACTGCATGATGTTGTAATAAATTATCGATATTTTTCATACCTTTATCATTAAAATTACCAGGATTACTAGTCCTTATATCAGCTTTAGTCCAAGAAGCATTTAAATAAATTGTAATCGCTTTTTCTCCAGAAGATAATGTAGTAGCTCCACTAAGATTAACAGTTATATATCTTGTGTAATACTCATCATCATACGAAAGAACAGAGCCATTACATATACCACTAGTAGCTCCAGATCCATTTTGATTACATACCCAACCATTAAAGCCTAAGCCATTTGGTCTTTTTGTAAATGGATTATCTATTAATTCAATAGTAACTGTATTGTTACTATTCTTTGGTATATACTTAAAGTATTCAAAAATATATTCAGTTTCAGTATTACTAACTGTTCCTTTATAATTATTGTCTACTGGATGGTTAATATCTCTACCATCAAAGACAACATGAACAGCAACCAGATTTGATTCATTATATTTAACACTATATGTAGGCAAAGATATTTTATCAGTAAGTTCTGTATAATTAAGACCCATATAGTAATTCCAATCAGATTCTAAATCATTAACAATGACTCTAGTACCATCAGTACCACTAGTTCCTGCTCCTAAAGACGTAGTAGCATCGCTATAAGAAGCATAGTATCTTACTATAGAAAACATAGAAACTGCAAACAAAAGAAGTATTGTAGTCCATACAATAGCTTTTTTTCTAGGTATTTTTTTAAGCCTATACTTTAACATTTACTTCACTTCCTTTGTCGCCTACTATTCATCATTATTAATTATACAATAAAATGCAAAAAAAAGGAACAACTTAGTTGTTCCTAATTATAATTTTTTCATCATTCTCAAGATCGATTAAAATATTAGAGTTATCTTGTATTTTACCTTCTATTAATTCCATTGCAATCAATGTCTCGATATTATCTGAAACATATCTCTTTATAGGTCTTGCACCAAAATTCTCATCATATGCATTATTAATTACATAGTCTTTAACCTTATCAGTTAAAGATATTTTTATATTTCTAGATTTTAATCTATTTTCCATCTCCATAATAATCTTATCAAGAATCTTATATACTGCATCCTTACCAAGACTATTAAAGAATAATATCTCATCTATTCTATTTAAGAATTCTGGCTTAAATGTGCTTCTTAATTCTTTATTAATTAATTCATCCTTATTAGGTAAATTATCTAGAATATACTCACTACCTAAATTACTTGTCATAATAATAATGGTGTTTTTAAAATCAACTGTTCTACCCTGACTATCTGTAATTCTACCATCATCTAATATTTGAAGTAATATATTAAATACATCAGGATGAGCTTTTTCTATTTCATCAAATAAAACTATACTATATGGATTACGTCTTACTGCTTCAGTAAGTTGTCCTCCTTCTTCATATCCGACATATCCAGGAGCTGCTCCTATTAAACGAGATACATTAAATGATTCCATATATTCAGACATATCTATACGTATCATATGTCTTTCATCATCAAATAACTCATATGCTAATGTCTTAGCAACTTCTGTCTTACCTACACCAGTAGGACCTAGAAATAAGAATGAACCAATAGGTCTATTAGGATCTTTAATACCTGCTCTACTTCTTAAAATAGCATTAGAAACTTTATGTAATACTTCATCTTGTCCAATAACACGTTTCTTCATATTTTCTTCTAGTCTTAATAATTTCTCTTTTTCTCCTTCAACTAGTTTAGTAACAGGCACATTAGTCCATTTACTAATTACTTCAGCAATATCCTCTTCAGATACTGTATCACTAATTAACTTATTCTTATTATTCTTTTGTAACTCTTCTAGCTCTTGTTCTAGTTTAGGTATTTCACCATGACGTAGTCTTGCAGCAGTCTCTAAATCATAAGAATTTTCTGCTTCCTTTAACATATGTCTAGCATTCTCTAAACTTCTCTTTTTATCTAAAATGTTTTGATTAATTTCCTTTTCTTTTTTAAAATCATCTTTCATCTTAGATTCTTTTAGTTTTAATTGATATAATTCTTTTTCTAGTTCTTCTAATCTTGCCTTACTAGACTCATCTTTTTCTTTCTTTAGACTTTGCCTTTCAATTTCAAGTAACATAATCTTTCTAGTTAAACTATCCAAACTAGCAGGAACACTATCCATTTCTACTTTTATAGTAGCACACGCCTCATCTATTAAATCAATAGCTTTATCAGGTAAAAATCTATCCGTAATATATCTATCACTTAATGTTGCTGCTGCAATAATAGCTCTATCTTTAATATTAACTCCATGATGAACTTCAAATCTTTCTTTTAAACCACGAAGTATAGCAATAGTATCTTCTACACTAGGTGCTTTAACAATAATCTTTTGAAATCTTCTCTCTAATGCTCCATCTTTTTCAATAAATTTTCTATATTCATTTAAAGTAGTAGCACCAATACACTTAATTTCCCCACGAGCTAACATTGGTTTTAACATATTACCAACATTCATAGTTCCTTCTGAGTTATCTCCAACTATCATATGTATTTCATCAATAAACATAATAATCTTACCATCAGATTCTTTGATTTTATTTAAAACTGCTTTTAAACGTTCCTCAAATTCTCCACGATACTTAGCTCCAGCAACTAACGCTGCTAAATCTAATTCCCATACTGTTTTATTTTTTAAACTATCAGGAACATCACCATTAATAATACGTAATGCTAATCCTTCGACTATAGCAGTTTTACCAACACCTGGTTCACCAATTAATACAGGATTATTCTTTGTTTTACGAGATAATATTCTTTCAATACTTCTTATCTCATCATCTCTTCCTATAACAGGATCTATTTTATTATTCTTAGCTGCTTCTGTAATATCTCTACCATATTTCTCTAATACTTTTTCTTCCTCTTGAGGGTTCATTTGATAATCCATTTCTATTCCTCCTTATCGCCATCATTATACTACTAAAATTAGCACTCGTCAATAGAGAGTGCTAATTTTTTCATAAAAGAAAAGAATGATATTAAATCATTCTTCTAAAATACCGTAGGAACAAAGAAATACACCATGAATAGTACAAATACTACAATGGTAACAAAATTAATTTCTAACACTGGTTTATCATCTGTTTTACCAACTTTATATCTAATTAAATCAATTATATAAATAATTAAATCCATAAATACAAATGAAACAATTCCCATACCAATACCTTTAGTAATTGAATAAGCTAGTACCATAGTAACAATTGTCATAAATGCTGGAATAGCATTTTTAACATTTTTAAAATCTATATTTACAACATTACTCATCATTAGTACACCAACATATATTAAAGCACTAGCTGCAGCAGGTAATGGTACAAAAGCAAATAATGGTAATAAGAAAAGTGCAAGTAAGAATAATATAGCTGTAGTTAAAGCAGTTAATCCCGTCTTACCACCAACAGATACACCTGTTCCACTTTCAACGAAAGTAGTAACTGTACTAGTACCAAATAATGCACCAACAATAGTAGCAATACTATCAGCATGCATCATCTTACCGTAATTAATTGGTTTACCATCTTTATCCATTAAATTAGCATTACTACAACAACCAACTACAGTTCCCATAGTATCAAACATATCAATCATTGAAAATGAAATAACTAACATAACAGAAGTCATAACAGCACCAGCTGGAAAATGGAAACCACCATGGAATAATGATAAAAATACTGAATCTTTTCCAGCAAAGAAATTAGCAATATTCTCCCAGAACTTCCATGTAATACCAGCTTCATGACCAGTTAAAATATTTACATTAGCAACACCAAGTGGTATAGCTAACAATGTCGAAGCAACAATTCCTATTATTACAGATCCTCTAACTTTGTAATGAGAAAGAATTCCTATTACAAATAAACCAAATAAAGCAACTATAGCACAACAAGCAGCGCCACCTTTTGCCCATAGTTCCATATTATTAAAATCAATAAGTTGCAATAAAGTAAATTGATTATCAACAATAATACTTGCATTTTGTAATCCAATAAACGCAATAAATAAACCTATTCCTACAGAAATACTAGTTCTTACTGCTTTTGGAATACCATCAAATATTTTCTCTCTTAAAGATATCCATTCTCCATTCTTATTTTTTCCACAAGGGACAATTGATAAGAATAAGAAGATTAATCCACTTATGAAAACTAACGCCATTGCATTTCCATAAGAATAAGCAAATCCCATCGCTCCACCAACAATGGTTCCTACCATTGCATTCAAGCCCATTCCTGGTGCTTGTGCTAAAGGCATTTTAGCTAATAATGCCATTAACAAAGTTCCAACAAATGCACCTAAAGCCGTTGCTATAAAAACACTGGCGAAACGAGGATCTGCTGTTCCACCCCATAAAATGTTTTTTGGATTAACAACTAAGATATAACACATTGCTAAGAACGTTGTTATTCCAGCAAATATTTCTGTTCTTACACTAGATTCTCTCTTAGTAATCTCAAAGAACTGATCAAATCTACTGGTTTTCTTTTTCTTTGTCTTTTTCACAAAATCTACCTTTCTTTCTAAAAAAATAAAAAATCCTCCCCTATAAGCAAGATATAATTATGAAATTCTAGAAGAAAACATCAAGTGTGATATTTTATTTTTCGACTACATTATTGCACCCAAAAATCAAAAAAACAATTCTGTTTTTTTAATTTTTATTATGATATAATAATAGAAGAAACAAAAAGAGTACTAAGTACTCTTTTTTATTTTATCTATTAACTCTTTATTAAATAATACTCTTAATTTCTTATTTAATACTTTTATCTTAAAAATTCTATCAGTTAACTCTTCTCCATCTATATTACAAGTTATTTCCTTTTCAGATTCAATTGTTAATTCCTTAGTTTGATATTTTTTTATTTTACTACTATTTTCTTGTTTACCTTTATTCATACCAAGTATTAATCCAGCCATACTTATCTTAGACATCTTAGGAGCTAGATAAACATCTACTAAATCATTATTTAAATTACTATTAAACCCTATCTTATAACCTCCACCATAGTATTTACCATTACATACTACAATAGTCATAAAATCATTTTCTATTTTTTCTCCATTAATAGAAACTTTCATATGTCTTACTTTATACTTTAAAAAATTAACTAATAAACTAGCATTATATCTTTGTGATTTAGGAATTAATTTACTATGAATAATATCACTATTATTTGCAATATCCGCATCTATTCCAAAACAAGCAGTATTGATAAAATATTTATCATTTATTTTAACTAAATCACATTCATTTTCTAAAGAATTATATTCTTCTAAACAACTCTTATAAAAATCATTACCTGTTCCATATGGAATAAAAGATAATAAATTATTGTTTAAATCCATAGCATTTAATACTCTATTAATAACTCCATCTCCACCTACAGCACATAGTATTACCTTTTTATCTTTGTATTTTTTTACTATATCTTCAGTAGAAACATCTTCATTATTAACTTCTATTTTATATTTTAATTTTAACTCTTTACAAGAATTCTCTATTCTACTTTCAACTTCATTTAACTTATCTTTTAAAGTAAACCTATTCAATAAAAATATATATTCCATACCAATCACTAATTTCATTATATCAAAAAAGTAAGATATTACTATCTTACTTTTTTATTCTTAAAACGCTGCAATATCATCTAACAAAAAATTAATTGCTTTGCTATTATATACTTCCACATAATTTAGTATTGGTTCATCAAGTCCTTCTTTATCATAAAAACTAAACTTATAATTAACAGTAGTATCCATTTTTTCACCTTTTGAATTAGTAACAGTAATTGGTATCTCTAAAACATAATATCTCCATGACGAATATGAATAAGGATCTCCTTTGTAGTTTTCTAAATCTGGAAGTATTTTAATAACATCAGAATATTTACTACCTATACCAAATGTTCCCTCTTTATAAGAAACATGTTCCATTACATATTTAATTTTTTCTGGATAAACAGGATTTTGTATCTGTCCACCTATGAAAAAATATCCATAATATTTTTCACCATCTTTAATTTTTAAAATCCTATCCGTAAATGATATATTTCCAAAAGGTGCATCAGTATTATAACTACCTAATTCATTTTCATATGTTTTAAAATTAAATGAAGCACTATAAAGATCATGAGAACTAAATTTGTTTTCAAATTGATTTAATGAATACAGTTTACCTACCTCTATTTTTACATTATCATAATAATAATATTTATCTAAATTAGCATCAAAAACAAAAATATCTGGATTTGCTTCCTTAGCTGTTTTATCCCAAATAGATTTTTCATTAATATAATCATCTACTGTATTATTTTCTTTCTTTTCAACAACAGTTTCATTATCTTTTAAATCGTCATCTTTTTTGTTTTTATCTTTTGGAAAAAATACTACAACAGCAACAATTATAAAAGCAATTATAAGAACAGGAATTATTTTTTTTAAAGAAAACTTTGCTGCAGTTTGTACAATCGGTTGCGACATACTAGGATTAGAATATTGATTATTCAATTGATTATACTGATTATTCATCATTTGTTGCTGAGTATATTGATTTTGCTGATTATACTGATTATTCATCATTGATTGTTGATTTGGATCATATCCTTGTTGTCCATTAAAACCATTCGTTCCATTATTAAAATCGTTATTCACATTATCACCTACTATATTAATAGTATAAAAAAAATAAGGTTTAATTTCAACCTTACTTTTTACTTTTCTTACGCAAATGAATAAATGAACCTACTGCTACTAATATAACTATTACACCAACTATAATATAACTTGCAGTTTTAGATAATGGTTTTCCTTCTTCTTTCTTTCCAACTAGCTCTTCATTTGCTTTAATTAATTCTTTATCTTCTTTGATATACTTTTCATCAGGCTTCTTATTAGTTAGAACATATGCACTATTATGATTGATTTTAAATTCAAACCATCCATTATCATTTAAATTAATTGAATCGCCTAAGATATCAACAAACATTTTTTCATCATCTTTATCATAGTAATAAACATATACATTTTCACCAATATAATCTCTTAAAGCATAATCAAGTTTTATTCTTACAGTTGCTACACCAGGTAATTCACCATTGTCAGCAAAATCTAATATTAAAGCTTTTTCTAAAGAATCAGAATTAAAATCATTATAGTTATAATCATAATAAACATTTAATGATGTATCTACATTTTTAACATTTTCAATATCTTTACCATTAAAAATCCATTCTATTCCATTAGATTCAATATGAATAGTTTTATTAGTTCCTTTAATTTCTTCAAAGATATATTTTAGTATAACTGGATCGCCTGTTGCATCAATAGCAATTACAGCATCGTCCTTAGCATCATGTATTATCTGTAGCATATTTTTATCACTATTACTTGTAGTAACATCTGGAGTAAACTTAGAAGTTAATTTAAATCCTAAATCTATATCTAAATCTTCATCCTTATACTTATAATCATAATTGCAATATAAAACTCCATTACCTGCTGCATCACCAAGGGATACATCAGTTAATTTATATTCTCCAACTTCTGCATACTGACTTATCTCTAATTCCCCACGATATACATTATCATCATTTAAATACAATGTTGCTGTTAATTCCTTATTGTCACTTTTAAAAGTAACATATGCCTCATCAGCTAATTTTTTGTTATCAGTAGCTGTTAATTCAATCTTAGCAAATGATGGAATTGGGAATTCACTCTTATTAATCTTAACATCTTTTAGTACAGGCTTTTCGTCATCTTTAGAACCATCATCAATTACTTCAAATGTTAGATTTTCATTTAATGAATCACAATATTTACAAATATTTTTATAATAATCAACAGCTAAGTTACCTTTATAATTATCTCTTAAATAGAAAGCTGTATTACCATAAACATCTTCTAATATTACATAATCAATAGTTATTTTACCAATTGTTTTATGAACATATGGTTCATAATTAAATGTAGCTATACTACCTTTAGAAACATCAAAATATTGATGCATAGATACCCCATTAGATAAACCTACAGAAATATATATTTCTTTTTTACTATCATCATCAACTTTTAAAGTAAAACTATAAGAGTCACCATAATTTACTTTTTGATCTCCCATATTAAATGCTGCAACATATGGAGCTTCATCATCAGTCTCAGGAGCTTCAATAGTAAATTTAACCGAAATATTAGATCTTTCTGGTTCAAAATTTGATGTCATTTTATCAAGCCAATCATCAAAAGACATATTAGGATCTACTAAACTACTTTTTACATAATCAAACATTTCATGATAAAATTGCATTTGATCTTTTGTATAATACCAACTTCTATTACCTTCTTTGTCAAATAGATCTATTTCCCTTATGTAATATGAACCACCAATATAGTTATCCGGAATTACAACATAAGGAGTATTTTTCTCATCATACATTACTTGCAATGCTTGGTTCATATCCTCTACATTACCATAATACTTATCAGAGTTTACTTTTATTCTTGTAACCCATAAATAAGCTTTGTCTACACCAGATACATCATCAGTCAAATCTGTAGACAAATTTACTCTCTGCCCTGGTTTAAGAGCACCTTTTTCAAAAAAGTTTAGAGTCTTCACTGTTGGACCTTTAGTATCAGTTGTAACAGCATGAACAACAGAAACACTAAAAATCAATAAAAATAAAATCAATCCAAAACCTATTTTTCTTTTCATTATTTCACTCCATTCTATAACTTGATTATATCTCTAAATAATAAAAAAAGATATAAAAAAAAAAGATAAATACTTAGTTTATCTTTTAATGAATATTCATTTCTTTTCTTAAAGTCTTACATTCAGTTTGACCAAACTCATTTTCATAATGTTCTTCTTCACAAGTTAATGTATGTACATATACTGCTAAATCGTAATATACATCAAATGGATTTTCATATTCACCAATTGTATTACGTAAATGAATAACTGAATCCCATTCTTCTGGAGTTGCACATCTAGGAATCATACCTAATTCATAAATATTTTCTAATTCTAAAATACACGCATCTGTATCTTCTGTAGAATTAATAATTCTTTGTAACGCAGCTTTTATTACTTCATCATTACTCTCATTTACTGCCTTAATAACAGTATCACTATATGAAACAACTTCAACTGGTTCATCTTCTATAACAATATTACTATCTTTTTCTACATAGCTATTTTCTATAGTATTAACATTATCATTTTTGATATTTGAAGCTACTTTAGCTCCAGTACAACCACCTATAGTTACTGCAGTAGCAATTGTTAATACCGCTAAACTAATCTTTCTTTTTTTCAAAATAATCAACTTCTTTCAAAGCACAAATACTATATATCTTAAGATTATAAAAGTCAAATTAATCTATTAAAAAAAGGAGTTAAAACTCCTTTTATTTAACAACAATATTAACTATTTTACCAGGAATAACAATCATCTTAACAACTTCTTTGCCTTCCATAAACTTAATAACATTAGGTTCTGCTAAAGCTTTTTCTTTAATAGAATCTTCTGTTTCATCTATACGTGTAGCAATAGAAGCTCTTAACTTACCATTAACTTGTACTCCAATTGTCTTTTCTTGTTCAACAGTCTTTTCTTCATCATATTTTGGCCATTCTGTATCACAGATTGGTTTATAACCCATTAACTCATTTAACTCTTCAGTTACATGAGGAGCTAATGGATTTAATAATGTTAATAATACATGATAATCCTCTTTAGTAATAGATTCTTTATCATCCATAGCATTAGTTAAAATCATTAAAGTAGAAACTACAGTATTATAAGCCATATGAGTTAAATCATATTCAACCTTTTTAATACTCTTATGAATTAATGGCTCTAAATCTTTAGAATATCCATCTCCATCACCAATTTTATCATATAAACGAACTACTTTATCTATAAATCTCTTACATCCTCTTAATGAATCAGTACTCCATGGAGCATCTTGTTCATAGTCTCCCATAAACATTTCATATACTCTTAAAGTATCTGCACCATATTCATTAACTATATCATCAGGATTAATAACATTACCTTTTGATTTACTCATCTTTTCATTATTAGATCCTAATACCATTCCATGACTAACTCTAGTCCAAATCATTTCTTTTTTAGGTACTAATCCAAAATTATATAACATTTGTACCCAGAATCTTGCATATAACAAGTGTCTAGCTGTATGTTCCATACCACCATTATACCAATCTACTCTATTCCAATACTTCATAGCATCCATTGATACAAACTCGCGTGTATTATGTGCATCCATAAATCTTAAGAAATACCATGAACTACCAGCCCAGTTTGGCATTGTATCTGTTTCTCTCTTAGCATCTTTACCACACTTAGGACATTTACAATTTACCCAATCAGTAATTTTAGCTAAAGGAGATTCACCTGTATCAGTAGGTTCATACTCAGCAACATCAGGTAATACTAATGGTAATTCTTCTTCAGGAACTGGTACCCATCCACAATCTGGACAATTTATCATCGGAATTGGTTCTCCCCAGAATCTTTGTCTTGAGAATATCCAATCTCTCATCTTATAATTATTAACTCTTCTACCAATACCTTTTTCTTCTAACATATCAGATATTTTTTCACGAGCTTCATCACAAGTCATACCATTAAATTCTTCAGAATTAATCATCTTATAACCGTGACCCATATAATCTTGTTTTTCAATAGCATGTTCAGATATATCTCCACAATCAATAACTTGAATAATCTCTAAATTATGTTCTTTAGCATACTCAAAGTCTCTTTGATCATGACTTGGTACTGCCATTACAGCTCCAGTACCATAATCTCCTAATACAAAATCTCCTAAGAATACTGGTACTTCTTTACCATTAACAGGATTAATAGCTTTAATACCTTTAACCTCTACACCAGATTTACCTTTGTTTAATTCAGTTCTATCCATAGCTGATTTCTTAGCAGTTTCTGAAATATAAGCATTAACTTCATCTTTATTTTCTACTCTTGGCATTAATTCCTTAATTAATTTACCATCTGGAGCAATTACAAAGAAAGTAATTCCATATATAGTTTCAGGACAAGTGGTAAAAATACTAAATTTTCCTCCACCTACTATATCAACATCTACTTCTACACCAGTAGATTTACCAATCCAGTTAATTTGACCTAATTTTACCTTCTCGGCAAAATTAGTATCATCTAATCCTTTAAGTAAATCTTCGGCATATTCACTCATTTTTAACATCCATTGAGACTTTTCTTTTTGTTCTACTTGTGAACCACATCTTTCACATACTCCACCAGCAGCATCCTCGTTAGAAAGAACAGTCTTACAATTAGGACACCAGTTTACTGGAACAGTTGCTTTATAAGCCATTCCATGTTTATAAAATTGTAAGAATTGCCATTGTGTCCATTTATAATACTCTGGATCAGTTGTAGAAAATTCTCTACTCCAATCAAATGAGAATCCTAATGACTTCATTTGTCCTTTAAATGTAACAATATTTTCTTTAACAGCATCTTTTGGATGAATATGATTCTTTATTGCATATTGTTCAGCAGGTGCACCAAATGCATCCCAACCCATTGGGTATAATACATTGAATCCCTGCATTCTCTTCATTCTAGCCAAAGCATCTTGTGCTGTATAACTTCTAACATGTCCAACATGTAGTCCAGCTCCACTTGGATATGGGAACTCTACTAATATATAATAAGGATTCTTCTTAGAACCATTTACAGCCTTAAAAGATTCATTATCATCCCAATATTTTTGCCATTTTTTCTCTATTTCTTTAAAATTATATTCCATTATTTATCTTCTCCCCACTTCTTGCTTAATTGTTTTCCATATATATAATAAAGTACAAAAATCAGTATGAGCATTAAAACAAATGCCATAATTAATCTTATTATCATATGAAATTTCAGAGATACCACTAAAGCCACAGTAAAAGCAATAATAAATGAATTTATTCCTGCTACTCCCATCAGTATACTTCTATAGTGTTTCCTATCTTTTTTTAATTTAAACTTATTAGTCAGCAACACTAATTCAGATATTCTTGCATATTTTTCTTTCTTTAACATATCATCAAAAATTAAATAATACACAAAAAATGTAACAATAAATACTATAAAAAACATTACTACACCAAACATAAAAACATCTCCTTCTACCAAAAAAAGACATTCTCATCATAAGGACGAGAATGTCGTGGTACCACCTTAATTCCTAGTAAAACTAGCTTAAGATCTATATAGGAATCACCCTTTTTTACTCCAGAATCAAGTTCATATACTTTCATAACTAGTTTCCACCAACCACTAGCTCTCTATATACTTCCGTATACTACTACTATTCTTTCATCGCTTAAAATGTATTATAAATGAATTATTTTATTATTTCAAGATATTATCTTGATCTTCCTTCTGGAGCATATTCATATTCTACTCCTAATTCTTCACATTGCTTCTTCATATATTCATAGTATTCCTTTTCATTAAAATATTCTATTTTATATAAATAAGCAGCATATGCTTTATGAGCATTTAAACATCTCTTTATAAAAACATTTTTAGTAATCTTACCTTTTTCTAAATCTTTAGCTGCTCTAGCACACTTAGCATAGCAGTTTTCTGCACGTAATCCACCTAGAGTTCTACCTCTAAAAGCAACTATTCTTCCCTTAAGACCGCCATGTCTCACTTTCATTCTAACATTATCAGAGAACTTATTTTCTTGTTTTTCAGTAAATCTTTCAATAAGAGTCTGGTTTAAAATACCATCTCTTCTAGATCTTTCATATCCACCAAAATATGATGGTCTTCTTAATCCATAGTTAACAAAACTATTAATTCCAGCTCCTGGTCTTGGTCCCCTAGGTCCTCTTGGTCCTCCTGGTCCTGGCATAAAATCATCCCCTTACAAGGTTATTATAATATTTTTCCTAAATTTGCGCAACATACTCAAGCAATTTGATAAACATATTGACAAACATTTTATCAAGACCTTGTTTTTGTAATTTTCTAATTTCCATTCTCTTTTTATCAATTGTTAATGAAGAGAATATTATCTTACCTATTTGTTCCTTTAATACAGTTTTTATCTTTAAGTCAGATATGATTGAATCAATATCTTCATTTATTAATCTAACTGCATCTATCTCAATATCTTTACCCTTACAATTAATAGTTAACTGTTTACTTGTTGGAACATCACTAACTTCCACAACAAAGTCAGTATCTTCTACATAAGCAAAACTATCTACTTTTTCATTATCTATATATACAATGACATCATTAGCTTCTCTTGTATTTCTAAATCTAATTCTATAATTTCTTTTAGCTGTAATAATACCTGTCTTACCTTCTACTGGTCTAATAATTAAAGTATAGTTATTAGCCATATAGTTATAATCTATTCTAGTTAATAAATAATAACCATCTTCATATAAATTACTATATCCATCATCTTCAAATAGATTATACTGATTACTCTTACCAGGGAACACATGTATTTCCATAGATTTAGGAGCTGTAGTAACATTCATATTTTTCTCTAAATCAGCCATACAAATAATTGAACCATCTCTAGCAAATACTGGATAATCTTCTGTTTTATAGAACAAAATATATCTCTTATTACCTGGATATTTCTTCCCTGTTTTAAAATCATACCATGTACCTTTAGGTAAGAACACTTTCTCTATAGATCTATTCATGACATTATCTTTCGGTTTAGTAATTGGAGATACAAATAACTCTGATCCAAAGAAATACTCATTACGATAATCTATTTCATCATATATCTCAGGATATTGATAATAAAGTGGTTGAATCAAAGGTAAACCAATCTTATGATATTTATAAGCTTCACTATATAGATATGGTATTAATCTATGTCTCAATTGACAATAAGTACTAACAACATTTAATGTCATAGCATCCCATTTCCAAGGTTCTCTCTTATAATACCTTCCATATTTAGAACTAAATCTAAAGATTGGACTAAATGTTCCATATTGAACATATCTTATATATAATTCAGAATCTTCAATACCATCTTTATATCCACCAATATCATGACTCCACCAAGACAATCCCAAGTTAGAAGCTGTACTATTAAAATATGGTAAAGCTTTCAATGTATACCAACTAACACTTGTTTCGCCACTATAATGAACAGGATATCTATGTGGAGCATATTTGTTTGGTCTAGAAAGAATTAATGGTCTTAATCCTTCCATCTTCTTCATATCTGTAAAATGATAATAATTTAAAGCATCATTAGTTGCTGTATCTTTTAAATTACGATAATTAATCCAGAAGAAATCTACTCCTAGAGCATATAAAGGATCTATTAATTCATTTAAATAACTAATTACCAAACTCTTATCAAAAATATTAAAAGGTATTATTTGTTTTTCTTTAATACCTAATGCTTTAGCTATTTCATCAAACTTAGGTTCATGAGGATGTATTCCTTCTGAAGGGTCTAAACTAAGTCCTAGTTTAACTCCTCTATCATGTAAATACTTACTTAAATCTTCTGGTTTATAAAATAATTCTCTATTAAATGTAAACCCAGAATTAAATCTTTGTAAATTATTCTTATCTTTTAAATGCCAGTTATCTCCAAGTAATAAAACACTTAGAGGTATTTTATTTCTATTAAATCCATTTAATAACTTTTGAATATCATCAAAATAATAGAAATCATTCTTATTCCACCATATACCTAAAGCATATCTAGGTATCATAGGAGGCATACCTGTTAACATAAAATAATTTTGTAAACAGCTACCAAAATCCCTATTATACATAAATACATATATATCAGTTCTTGTTTTATCATTAAATATTACTGTTCCATCTGGAGCAATAAAATTACTCTTAGAATCGTCAATAGATACAAAACCATCTGCTGAGAATAAACCTTTTACTCTGTTAAATATAAATTGATCTAACTTACTCTTAACATATTTAAACTCTTTACCATTTCCTTTATCTACAAAAGGATCATCTGTCTTATCTAGATTAGTAATAATACCATAATAGTTTCTAGCTTCTGGATGTCCATAATACCATTCTTTATTAGCAGAATCCAACAATCTTATTTTAAGAATACTCTCAGGAGAATGCTTACTACCAGTAAATGAATTCTCTTTAACATATCTTAAATTAAAATACTTAGTAGTAATATCTAAAATTCGATCATTTTGATCTATCTTCATTTGAGGTATAGAAAAATTTCTGAATTTAACTAATTCAGTTGGCCTATCTTCAAAATAACCTTCTTCACTAAACTCTAATCTTACTAACAAATCAGAAAGAACTGTTATTCTATAGAATTGTCCTTGGAAAATACTCTGTGGTTTACTTTTACAAGCGTCATAATCTATTTTAAAATGTTCACCTAATTCAGCCATTGTCTATCCCTCTATTCTCTTAAAATTATACCATAACATAATAAAAATAGAAATAAATTATGTTATAATGACATCGGTGATTACATGTTTAAATATACTCTAGACAATAAAAGATATCATACCTTAAATTATTACTATAAGAATAAATATGGTAAAAAAACATTTAAAGTATCTTTAAATGGTAATTTTTCATGTCCAAATAAAGAAAAAGATGGTCATGGTTGTATATTCTGCTCCCGTTTAGGATCTGGAGATTTTGCTGGTAATAAAGAATTAGATCTTATTACTCAATTTAATGAAGTAAAAAAGATTATGGAAAATAAATGGCCAGATAGTTATTACATTGGTTATTTCCAAGCCAATACTAATACATACGCTCCATTAGAAGAACTAAAAGAAAAATATGAAACCATTCTTAATCTCCCAAATGTAGTTGG
>Ga0247609_10002121_pt1 | contig 21669 bp, 27 predicted proteins | sample 172DNAGHGlowgp2_FD_193487 | JGI IMG/M metagenome (GOLD analysis project Ga0247609, IMG submission 193487) | Sheep rumen microbial communities from Palmerston North, Manawatu-Wanganui, New Zealand - 1728 DNA GHGlow gp2 | ecosystem: Host-associated > Mammals > Digestive system > Stomach > Rumen ...
GTGGTCCTCTGATGTCATCACTTGAGTCAGTGTCTGAGACTCGTACCGACTTGATTCAGTACATTACTGACCAGTTGAACAACGGTGTGTATAAAACAAAAAGTAATAAGATTGAGATTACCAATGAATTGACTGGTGAACCAGAGGTTATCACGAAATCTGAGATTATCTTCGATGCAAAGGCTCCTGGTGGTTACAAGCGACAAGAGACATCGCCTTTCTCTCAGTATGGTATTGTGTGTAATCTTGTATCAATTACCGATATTAAATATGATAAGGCAACGCAAGACCAAATTGATGCTCAGAAGCAAGCTAACCTTGCAGTTGTTACCGCTAAAACAAAGTCTCTTGAGGCAATTCAGAAGACTGTGCTGATTACTGAGCAAGGTAAGGCTGAAGCTGAAAAGGCTAAATGGGAGCAAGAGAAGATTAAGGCTGTTGAGGTGACTAAGGCACAGCAAGAGTTTGAGGTGGCTAAGTTGGCGGCAGAGACAGCACAGCAAGAGGCACTTCGTATCAAGGCTGAAGGTGAAGCAGAGGCTGCTAAGAACCGTGCATTGGTTAGTGCAGGTCTGACACCTGAACGTGCTGCTGAGATTAAGAAAGAGACACTTATTGGTATCGCACATGAGTTTGCCAATGCTAGTGTTGACCTCGTACCGAAGATTATGGTTGGAAATGGCAGTGGTAACGGTGCTGACCCAATGCAGACCGTAGGACTTAATATGCTCATGCAGACTATCGAGAAGATGAACAACATGAATTGGGGAGGTAAGTAAACAAACCTTAAAATAATATAAAAATCGGAACAAAATTTGGTTGTTCCGATTTTTTTTCGTATATTTGCATTATGAGAAAGATATATCTATTTTATATCATACTTGCAATATTAACTTTCACAATATCTGTGCTATATAAAAATGGTATCATGCCATTTCCAACTAGTACTGATAATTGTCACAAATGCATAAAAAACTACTAATATGATTTTTGGACTTTCATTTTTCGGAACTACTTGGATTATCATCGGTATAATTCTAGGACTAATTCTTTTATTCTTGCTAGGTATCTTCTATGAAGATGGTATAGATGATGAAGGATTCATCGCATTAAAAGCAGCCGCTGCTATTGTTGTGGCAATCTTCTGGCCTTTTGCCATCCTAATTGCCGTTTGTGTTGGGGCTGTTGCGATGCCTATTTACCTAGGTAAAAAAATTAGAAATTTCATAGCAGAAAGAAAAGAAAAAAAGATTGAAAAAGAAAACTTCTTTAAACAACTTGAAGAATCAAACAAAAAAGGGACGAGTTAAAAAAACAACTATGTGAAGAACACAATATTAAAGTGATATATTACACAAATATTCCAGAATATAAAACATTAACAAAAAAAGAACTAATTGGGATAGTCAAATCCCAATAGTTCTTTAAGCATATTTATTACCAATATCATTAACAATATTGAATGTTAAAATGTTATGATTTATAATTGATTCCATACCATATGTTATTTTAACATCAACATAATACCTTTGAGGAATGAGAATATTAGTATCAATCATATAATAATTTTCTGAGAAAGCTTTATTTACTCTATCCCAAGAAATCACATCTATTTCTGATTCTCCGTCTTTAACATATAATCTTATGTAGATGGTGTCAAGTAGTTGAACAGTATTTGTTGTATAATTTGGCTTGACTGATATTATTAATTTCCTTATATCGTTTCTTAAAATATCTTCATTTTCCCTTATTCCAGAAATAGAAGGTGTAAATCTAACATTGTTAGCTTCCATAGAGTTTCCTATGTTGAAGAAATTAGGTGTGTTTTTAAGCGTAAAATCAAGCTCTACAGCGTCTAATTCTACTCCTTGGTACACTAACCCATCCCACGTGTCATAAAGCATTGTATCAGCCTCAAAATCGCTCTTAGAGAGTAATACATCAATATAGTAGATACCCTTCGCAAACTTCTTTGCCTCAATATCCTCCATAAGCATACCTCCATTATCACGAATTACCTCATCTTCACTATTTGTAATAGTAACAGTTGGTAACTTGTCTAAGTCTTCAAGACTCTCACCAATTGTACAATACAAATATAATCTATTTTTTTTATTAAGAACGAAATTAGCTCTATCATCAGAAACCACATCGTCATATCTAGTTTCAACAAATGGCTCAAAGAATGTATTTGTCTTGTCTGTAAGCCATCCTACATAGTTCTCATACTCACTATCACTTACCTCAAGCATTGGTGAAAATGCCATACCGATACCGTAATTCTCCAAATCACCATCAAGGAACTTGTTGAATACCTCTGTTATATCTAGGTTAATACATTCATTACCATAGTCAAAATGCTGTCTACCAATTACAATGGATGTTTCATCACCAGCAGCCCACTTATCATATTCTTGTGATAATCTGTCATTTGAATAAACACCTTCCTCTTCCCATTTAAGTCCATTCTGACGTTGGAACCAGTTACAACCATCCTCAGATACCAATCTCTTTGGGTCAATTGGTGCTGGGGAATAGTATCCAACATTTAGGTGTGTCTTAGTATAATTGAATCCCTTTCCTCTATCCCAAGGTTTTGGAATAAGGAAGAAAATAATATCAAAAGATGCTGCACGAATCTTTTTATTGTCGTTGATTGAACTTGTCTCACAATGATGCAACTGAGACATATCAATAGAACCTGCATTTGTAATATGCAAAGTATGCTTCATCTTTGACTTATCTACCATAATTCCGTCATCAATAAGCTGTTTAACCTTATTGTGGTCAAAATAAAACAATGCTCTAGAAACAATTGTATCACGTCCATATACCAATTCTGATACTGGATTCAGCCCAGTATTAATCTTAGAATTTGATACAATCGTAGCAAATTTACTTATATATGTTTTATATATCATTATTATATAGTTAATTATTATTTTCTTATTTTATAAATATTATTTAGATTTTAATAATATAAGAAAAGAAATATATTAAAGAAAAGAAAATTATTTTAATGATAAATTTGATTTTTTAACATTTTTTTTATATCTTTGCATTGGAGTTAAAAAATCTTAAAATTATGATTACAACAGAAACTAAAGAAAAGAATTTAATGTTATTCTTCAAAAAGCTTTCTCAACTAGGAATTGACACAGCTTGTCTTGAAGAGACTTATGGAACTGCAATTAAGAATGGTAGTTTCACAAATTCTAACGAATTTGGTAATGCCTACGAAGGTTCATTGCTTGAAATTGTATTAAAAACATTAACCCCATACGCAATTAAACTGAATGAGCTTCTACCAGAGGGTAAAAGGGTAGATAAAAACACATTGGTAAAAATTTGCTTGCTTCACCAACTTGCAAAGGCAATCAGACTTATACCAAATGATAATGCTTGGGAGATTGAAAAAAGAGGATTAGTATACAAATATAACAATGAACTTCCTTCAATTAGAACTGGCCTTCACTCTTTGATTATGTGTCAAGTTTGTGGCATTAATTTTTCAACAGAAGAGGCAGAGGCAATGACTGTAAATGATAGGGATTTAACAGATGACCAAGCAAGATGGCATTCTAGCATAATGGCAACTATAGTGAGACAAGCAAGCGAATTAACATATTTAACCTTAAATAACAGAAAATAATGGATAACGAGTTTTTTGAAAATTTAGATAATAAAGATTTTATTACATACGCAAAGGAAGCGATTGGCCAAATTCCATTAGAAATAAAACTTAAGAAATTAGATAAAAATGCTGTAATACCAGAATATGCTCATGACGGTGACGTTGGTATGGATTTAACGGCAATTTCAGTGGAGTACGACAGAGAACATGATATGTACATCTATCATACAGGTCTTGCATTTGAAACTGATAAACATTATGGGATATTCTTGTTCCCAAGAAGTTCAAACAGAAAAACAGACGCTTACTTGTGCAATCATGTCGGTATTGCTGACTCAGCAATCTATAGGGGAGAGATAATTCTTTGTTTCAAGAATAGAACATCACTTGAGGTTAGGGCAGAAATTGAGAAAAGCAGATGCTTCATATCTCGATTGTCTTACGAACCATTCACAACTAGTAGTGGTGATAGTGTGGTATTTAACTGGCCTAACATCGCAAGGGATTCAGAAAACGCAGGAAATTGGATTTACGATAATCCGATGCAATATGCTCCATATCAAGTTGGAGAAAGGGTGGCTCAAATGGTTGTTTTACCTTACCCCAATGTAAAAATAAGTGAGCAAGAGGAACTTTCAGAAACTGAACGTGGCTCTTGCGGATTTGGTAGCACAGGTAATTAAATGGATATATTTGAAGTATTTTTTTGGTTTTGCAAAGAACAGAAAATAATGGACATAATGTACAAGATGTATCATGAAAAAAACCTTGGAACATGGAGATATGATGGTGCTTATGGTACATACTTTCAGCCAATGTCGCTGAAGGAATTTTTGACAAATAGGATGCTTGCATTTGGTTTCCATGATATATTTTGGGATTTACAACCTAGAAATAGAAGTCTTAGAGAGAATTTGAGATATAAAAAGGCTAGGAGCAAATGGAATGCTTTTTCAAAAAACAATATTAAGTTTTCTGATGACTTTATAAAAATTGGGGATACAATAGAAGCAATTGGTTCATGGGGTACAATATATAGAGGAACTGTAGTTGGTTTTCCAAAAGAATTTTCTGGAGCATTTCGAATTAGAAAAAATAATGGAGAAGAATCTACTGCTAGTATCTTAGGTTGTTCAACAATAAAAATTAATGGTATAGAAAAGAAACCTGAATTTTATATTAAACGAAAAAGAAAAATTTATGGGGCTAATAAAGGATAAGATATATTACACCTATGAAGACGTTACTATAATACCAAATGTGATAAGTTTGGTAGAACATAGGTCAGAATGTATCACATTGGATGAGGAAGGTATGCTGCCGCTATTTACTGCGCCAATGGATACTGTAGTAAGTGAAAAAAACTTTGAACTTTTCGAGAATGAAATGATTCATGCCATTCTACCTAGAACTGAATCACTGACTGTCAGGGTCGAAAACTCAATCAAGGGTAGATGGTCGGCTTATTCTCTTACTGAATTTGAACATGTATTTTGCAATGAAGCAGAAAAACTTGATGAGAAAAACAAAATAAAAGCTCTAATTGATATTGCAAATGGTCATATGATGAAAAGTGTTGACCTAGTTAGGTCAGCAAAAAACATTTACGGTGATAATATTATAATTATGGTCGGCAATATTGCAAACCCTAAGACATATGCAGAATACGCTAGAGTTGGCACTGACTATATAAGAATAGGCATAGGTAGCGGATGTGGCTGTCTTTCATCATCTAATACTGGTGTACATATGCCAATGGCAACACTTATTGATGAAACTGTTGAAGTTAAAAACTCATTGGAAAATAAATGGTTTAATGGAGAGTATAAGAAGTTACCTAAAATTATCGCTGACGGTGGAATAAGAAACTATCGTGACATTATAAAAGCATTGGCACTTGGTGCTGATTACGTTATGATTGGTAGTGTGTTTGCTAAAATGCTTGAATCAGCAGCACCTAAAACCGCAAATAGTGACGAATGGTTCAAACTACCGCTAGGGACTGAATTAGAAGATTTAACTGATTTTAGATTTGATAATGTTGGATGGAGAGCCAAATATAATGGAAGGGATATATACCTAGGTGATATAAAAGCTACTTTCTATGGCATGGCATCAAGGGAAGGACAGATTGCATTGAATGGCGCAAAAACAAAGACAAGTGAAGGAATAAAGAAAACTTTACCAGTATTATATACAATGCATGGATGGACAACAAATTTCATTGACTATACTCGTTCAGCAATGTCCTATCTTGGAGTTAAAGACCTTTATGGATTAAAAACCTATGCAAATGTTATAATAAATTCACAAAATGCAGTTTCTGCTGTTAATAAATAAATTTTAAAAAAGGGTGTCTAAGACTTGATTCTTAGGCACTTTTTTTTATTTTTTGTAAAAAAGTATGGAAGATAAAATAACAGTCATTTTTTGCTCCAAAAAGAAGGGTGAAGAAAATAAGGGTTTCATTGACCACATAAAGGAAACTTGTGGCTGCGATTTGAACGTTATTTGCGTTCATAACCCAGATGGCATATCTCTTTCTAAAATATATGCCGATATGACAGTAAACGAGGAAATCGAAACAAATATTATTGTATATATACACGATGACATTGAATTTCTTAGAAAAGGTTGGGGTAAAGAAATTTTACGACTTTTCAACGAGAATGAGAAATACGGTATCATCGGAGTTGCTGGGTCTGCACAATTTGATGAAAATGGTGCTTGGTGGAACTATGAGAAGAAATTCGGTCAAGTTCTACACAGATGGGAAGGTAAATCATGGCTTACTGCTTTCTCCCCTCTTCTTGATAAGGATTTACAAGAAGTTGCAGTAATTGATGGTTTATTTATTGCAATACATAAAAAGAGAATATCAGAAAACTTTAGTAGAGAACTTGATGGATTTGATATGTACGATATTTATTTCTGCTTATCAAATCTGTTGAAAAAGAAATGCAAGATTGGTGTTACCACAAACATCAGAATTGCACACAATTCAATTGGTAAACTAAAGGATACTTGGTATAAGAATAGAGAGATAGTAAAAGAAAAATTTGGGCGAAAATTCCCAATTGATATACTAAAGAAATAAATTTGGCACAATTTTTGCGTATGAAAAAGAAACTGGAAAATTTATCATTAGAGGAATTGCACACCCTCTATGCCATCGTTGGAGAACTTTGTGCAGATTATTCTAAAATGACTGACAATTATTCCTTGACAACTGGAGACAACATGTTTGAAAACCTACCAGATGAAGTTAGAGGAATGATTAACGATAGGCAGTTATTTATTTCATATAGATTGAAGTTAAAAAAAGCACTAATAAATAAGGTAAAAGCAGAAATGGAAAATTATGAGTAAAATTAAAAAGTATTTTTTAAACCTCTGGTACGGACTCCCATTTGGTATGAAAGCTGCTGACACAGAAATTATGGGTAACAAGTCAGTAGACGATAATGGGGTTACAATACAGCAAGAAGTATCAGACCAGAGAGTTGCAAAACATTTGTTGAAAGGTGAGGTTACTCAAGAGGTAGAGGAACTAAGATACAGAACATATAAGGTTGCAAATGAATCTGAAAATTACAAATACCTAGGAAATGGTGTTGCGGTAAAGGAAGAGAAAGAAGAAAGACCTGTAGACAGAAAAAGGCATAGATTTACACAAGACAATGAAAATATATGCCAATCAGTATTAGATAGTTTGAAACAAGTTGGAAACTATGGGGTTGAGAAATACAGATTTGAAATAGATTACGATGCTCTTGTTAGATTCAAGGTTGAGAAATTTGCAACAAAGGTCGATGTCAACATTAACGATGAAACTGGTCTAATTGAAACAACACTACATTTTAATACAGAACCAGACCCATATGACGGAACATCAAAGCCATTCATCAATGAGATTTCTAAGTTGCTTGATGCGAAAAGTGAATATGAGATTAAGAGAAATGAAATTGCTTCATCAATTAAGAATTTCTCTTTTGTTACATATAAGGCAACTAATGAGGATGACTTGGTAACATATTGCTTCATCAATGGCGGCAAGTTCAAGAGTTTTGAGCAGAAAAGTTATGAATACCTTATGACATTGACTTGGGATGAATATATGAGAGTTCCGCTTAACCTAGAAGCTAAATATTATTCTAAGACTATGGCTGAAAAATATGAGAAGAAGGAGAGAAAGGATGCTCCAGTTCCATTGGCTGAAGTTGAGAGGAAGAGATATTGCTCAGTATGTGGCAAGGAAATGTCAGTTTATGACGCAGACATACAAGAGGCAAGCGGTCAAGAACCAGTTTGTAAAGAATGTATGCAAAAAGCATTGAAATAATAACAAAATAAATTATATTTTATATGATAACAATTGGTGTAGAGTTAAACCATGTGGTCAGAAACATCAACAAGCAAATTGTAAAATATTACGCAAAAGAATATGCTCCTGATGTTAACCCAGACGATATAGATGATAGAGAGGATGTCTTGAAGACATTTGCTAAATTCGACAGCAAATATGAGAGAAATAATTTCCTATTCATAGACTATCCTTATGAGATATTTGGCTGTGCCAATACAATGGAAAAGAAATTGGCAGTGAAGATTACAAACTGGCTTACTGATATTTCAAACATCGAAGATGAAGACATCAGAATCATTTTCTATAGTATGAATGAGGAAGCAATAACAATCCAGTCAACATTCTTCTTCTTGAGTAAGATTGGAACTAGGGTAAGGAAGGTTATATTCCCTAAGTCAATCGAAGAGGTGTGGGAAGAGTGTGACGTTGTAATCACTGCTAGAGACGAATTCTTTGAGAAAGAGATTCCAGAAGGTAAGAAGGTTGTATTGATTAACAGACCATTCAATAAGGATTGTAAAGATAAGGCATTCTTGAATTATGATAATTTGAGCGAAATAATCACTGATGAAGAATTTTTTAACAAATTGAAGTAATGAAGAATAATACATTTATTTTCGACATCAACAAGATAACTGATTTTGTGTTCGGTAATCCAAATGATAGAACAAGCGATGTAGAAATTACAGAGAACTACATTTACGATTCTGATAAAGATAAGATGATGCCAAACACAAGAGAGGTTAAAGAAGTAAAGGTTAACGATTATACAGGACAGAACACAATTCGTTACGACCTTGTTAAAACCTTTATTGACATACTAGATGCGGTTGAAGACCCAAAGGTTATGTCTCTAGGACAACAAATCACATATAATACGATGCAAGCGTATGAATTAATAAAAGATATAAAAGACAGCGATAATGAGTGATAAGGATTTAAAAGTTATTGAGAATATTGAAAGAGAGATTTCAAAAATTGATAAGAAAGAAAACAGAATCTTCTTTTTCGTAATTGATACAAAGGGTGTACCAAGTGGTAGCCTAGAGTATATCTACAACCTCGCATTGATTCTAAAGGAAGAGGGATACAATGTTAGTATGCTTCATACTGAGGAAGAGTTTGTAGGAGTTGGCGCATGGTTAGATGAGAGATATGCAAATCTCCCACACTACAACGTAAACAAGGGAGAGGTTGGAACATCACCATCTGACTTGCTGTTTATACCTGAGATTTATTCACAAGTTATGAACCAGACAAAACAACTTCCTTGTAAGAGAGTTGCAATTCTTCAGAACTACAACTACTTGGTTGAGCAGATGCCTTACGTAGCACAGTGGGGTGATTTCGGCATTATGGAAGGTATTACCAATTCTGATTACCAAGCAGCAGAGCTTAATGAGTCTTTCCCATATGTAAAGCTTAGAAAGGTTACTCCATTTATTTCTAAACTTTTCGGTAAAACAAATGAACCAAGGAAAATGGTTGTAAACATAGTTTCTAAAGACCAGTCTAACATTAAGAAGATTGTAAAACCATTCTACTGGAAGTATCCAATGTTCAAGTGGGTTTCATTCAAGGAGCTTAGAAATTTGTCTAAGGAAGATTTTGCTAAAGCATTGCGTGAAGGTGCAATTACAATTATTGTTGACGAGGACGCTAGTTTCTGTTATGCAGCACTAGAATCAATCAAGAGTGGCGCAATCACAATGTGCAAGGTTCCAGAGACTGAATTGGATTGGGCTTCAAATGAAGACGGTACTCTTCCAAACTGTTGCGTATGGTTTAATGACTATAGCACTTTGCATAAGCAGTTGGCAAGCGTAGTACGTTCTTGGATTATGGATAAGGTTCCAGCTGTTCTTGAGGAAGAAGGTAAGAAGGTTCTTGAAAAGTACTCTTACGATAAGACTAAGGGTGAGTTGCTTACATACGTTAATGACACTCTTGGAAAGAGAAAAAAGGAAATGGAAGAATTAATCATCCAGATTAAAGCTAAAAAGGAAGAAAAATAATATGAGAGAATTTATAAAATATCTAGGTGAAAAAATTTGCTTAGACAAGACAATATTAGTTCACAATTATAAGGATTTTCAAAAAACCGAAAAAGGTAAAAAAATGATTGAAACATACATTGATAGGTGGAAAAGGTTCGGTTTTATAGAAGGTCTTGAAGGTGAAGTTAGAGAAAGATGTGCTGTTGCTATGGAACAGTTAGCTGTTTATCTACTCACTGAAAATGAATCTTATAAAAATTTTGATTCTGCTTTTGAAACAATTGGATTCCCAATGATACGTGCAATATGTAATGGGCTTTTGGTAGGAACTCAAGAAAAACTAAATAACCTTGATTCATTTAATTTTGAAAAGTTTATTAAATATTGCAAGGAATTGGATATTACTAACTTAATAAATGATGTTGATAAAATTGTTGGTGACACAAAAATTGATACAGAGGCTGAAACTTGCTTATTGGGTTGCGAAATGATAATCAAGAGATTCAATGGTGATGAAAGAAGCTTTGATGAAATGAAAGTAGAATATATTAATAAAATAAAAGAAAAAATTAAGAATTACAATGAAAGAGCTAGTAGTGATAATACCAATGAATGAATTTGGTAAGGAAAATATTGAGTTGTTAAACAAGGCTGTTGAGTCAGTACCAAGCGAACTCAATGTCTTGCTTTCAGTACCAAGTGGTACTGATGGAAAGAAGTTGAAGGGTATAAGCGATAGGCTTGGTGTTGTGTCAGAGTCAGAAGGTAGCTCTTTCGCAGAACTTGTCAACGCAGCCGCTAACACAATCGAAGAGAAGTGGTTCTCAATTCTTGAGTTTGATGATACATACACGCCAATCTGGTATGACAACGCTAAGAAGTACATCGAGTTTATGCCAAGTACAAGCGTATTCATGTATCTTGAGGACATCACAGATTTCAATGACGGTAAGTACATCGGATTTGGAAACGAGGCTGCATGGGCTTCTGCATTCTCAAATGAGATTGGTTTCATTGACAATGACTGTCTACAGAACTATTTCGATTTCTACATGACAGGTAGTATCTTCAATACTGCTGATTGGAAAGAAGTGGGTGGCTTGAAGCCATCAATTAAGATTACATTCTGGTATGAATGGCTGTTACGTGCAACTAATAAGAATAAGACTGTTTATGTAATTCCAAAGGTGGGATATAACCACAAGCTTGGAAGAAAGGGTTCACTTATTGAAACATATAAGTCAACAATCGACCAAGAAGAAACACAGTGGTGGTTCGACCTTGCAAAGAGAGAATATTTCTACAAGGAAGACAGAAAGAAGGAATACAAGAAGGAAGAGCCAGAAAAAGAGGAAGAACAATAAACTTAGAATAAATGGCATTAATTATGATGGTTAATGCCATTTTTTATTACATCAAAACGGCAACACGAAGATTTTCCAATTGGAAAATGTGAAAGAAAGTGTGTTGATTTTACGCAGATTTGCCTTTGATTAGATATTTAGTATTAAATTAACCATTCTAAGGAATAATCCCTAATTATAAATATCACTTAAAATGTCAGAAATTTGCGTAACAGAAGAAAAAGTTAAAAAGAAGAGGGGTAGAAAACCATCTAAAGAAAGAAAGGGCTACTTCTATGAAGAACAAGAGCAAGCTGTTGTAGATTATATTTCAACTGAAGACGAAAAGGAAAAAAATAGAATCTTCAACACAACTCTCAAGCCAGCATTTACGAAAATGATTGAATCAATCATAAGGAGATACAATTTGTATCCACCAGATGAAGAGTTCCAAGAAACATTTGACGATACAATATCATTCCTTATGACTAAATTATCATGCTTTGACCCTAGTACAAATTATAAAGCATATTCTTATTGCGGTACAATTTGTAAAAACTATTTGATTTATAAAATAAACCAGTTTTCAAAAAACCAAAAAAGAAATATCTCTTACGATAGCCCATTTGAAACTGTACAAAACGATATAACTGATAGTATCACTTATTCTTATGATGAGTCTGACCCAAGAAAAACTTTCTTAACTGAACTTACTGGTCATACTGTAGAAAATATTGAAAGAATCCTTGCTGACAAGGAAAAAATGAAACTTAATGAAAATGAAATTAAGGTAGGTCAAGCCCTAATCAATTTAATGAAAAACTGGGATGAACTATTTGCCCAAATGGGTAGTAATAAGTTTAATAAGAGTTCCATCCTATTGTTTTTGAAGGAAACTACAATGTTGAATACAAAAGAGATAAGGGATGCAATTAGAGTATATAAGAAAAGATATTATGACGTTAAATGGAAACTTATTAATGAATAAATCCAAACGACAATATTTATAACAAAAAACAATGGGAAAACTTAAAATTGAACTAAACGATACCCAAAATATAAGAGACCTATTGCAAGAGGCTTATAGACTAGCTGATGAGCAGATTGTACAAGCTCAGAACGAGATTAACAAGCTCTCTGTTGCAACACAGCTACAAGAAGAGCCAATGGACGCTAGAAGCAAATATGCAAAGGCCATAAACGATTACCTTGGGTTAAAGGATAAAGCTATCTCAAAGAAGATAGAAATTGCTAAGATTCTTACAGACATCTATCACCATAATGGTGACGTTCAAGGTGCTCTAGAAGGAAATGAATCAGCATTAAAAGATATGTCGTTTAACTTTGATGACATCAAGAAAATAGTAGATGACTCTCTACAAGAAAAAACTAAAAAAATTGAATTGAATAAGAAATAATGGCAAGTGTAAAGAAAATGCAAGAGGAAGCTATGGCTTCTATTGATACTGCGAAAGCGTTGGTTGATAAAGTGTTATCAATCATGGAAATTATGCTTGTATCACCTTCACTGTCAATTAATTTTTCAACAAATCCAATTAAATTTTTAATTCAATTGTTGAAACATTTGGGTATTACACGTGAAGAGATTGAGCAATGGCTTACAAACTACTTGATTTACATTGTACCAGTACTTGAGATTAGTGTTAAAGCTATTTTGCTTACCAATCTTAAAAATCTTATATCTTGTTCAGTTGACCCTAGAATTCCAGAAAAATATAGAAAACAACATAAAGTAATTGAAGATACTAACACATCGCAAGAATACGGTATTGATATTAATATTGAATCAATCGACTTTATGGATAAGTTATCTATAAACCCGCTTGGCGAATTTGGCTCTAACTGGTATTTTGGACTTGAAGGTATAGAGGATTCATATAAATTTGCAAGGGCAGATGATATGGATGCGTTTTTGTGGTTTGTAATACACAAAGGTAAATTCCCTAATTCGTCGAAAATTACTAACCTTGATAGTTTTAAAACAATATATAGCGCAACTACTGTCTTACCATCTTCAGGAAGTATTTTAAGTGAAATTGACGTTATTTTTGGAAATAATGATAGTCCATCGTCCATACTATTAGGAAACACATTTGCATACAACCAAGGACATGTTATATCAATGTGCATTGATAGAAAGTTAGATGGAAACAATGAAATTGTAAAAAATACATTGGTTCCAGTATCTGATGATTGGTCTTCCGTTAACTGGTATGCTAGACGTGCTAGCCAACTAGGTAAAAACCTTGGATTTGGATGGGGTGTAAACCAACAAACTGGAGGTTCATATTTTAAAGGTAAAGCAACTTTAAAGCATAAAGATGCAAAAGGAAGAGATTTTAGCAAAGAAAGAGGTCTTTGTAACATACAATACATTGACCAAGCATCTAGTGATGCACCATTAACGGGTCTTGTAAACAACAAATTCCGTTTTACTATCCTTCCAAAACCTTATATGCACATACCAGTGTTAAGTGAAGGAGAACCACCTTGGAGATTTAAGAAAATGTTATTCGATGATAAAGGTAATTATGACCCAAACGGAAAATATACATTTGCAGTAATTCCTACCGAAACTGTTGGTGGCGGAAAAGTTACTTTTGGCGGTGTTGGAACTACAGTTGAAATGGACACAAAGTCTGGGGAAGTAACAGTTGCAAAACCAGAGCTTTTAGTTCCTAATCTAATGGAATGCTACCCAGGTCTTACAGTATTTGAGTTCAACTATGATTATGTAATGAGTATCAAGCTATTTGATGCAAAGGTGTTGGCTCATTCATTGATGGAGTCAGTTCTGAACATGAATATGGGTCTTAATGTCGGACTTGGCATGAGGCATCAAGAAGGTACTGAAGCCATTAAAGAAATCATCAAAAACATACTTGAAACTGATGACTCAGAAATCAACGATTGCTATTATACATTTGACAATAGCAAATATGATTCATTACTTAGAAAAGCAGAAGAAAAAAGGGCTAGACAAGAAAGATTTGGTAATGTAACTCATGAAACTGGTTTATTTGATAGTGTTAATGATATTTTAAATGAATATGATGCTAATACTGAACTGCACGAACAAGTTGATGTGCTACATAGGGCGATTACTCAAGCCGCTGTTACTGTAAGCGAAGGATTACCAGAATCTGATAAATTTGATGTTGAATTCAACTTTATATTCGACCTAATTGAAGCGTTAACAACCGCAATTGTAAATGGTATTCTAAGTCCTAAAATATTGATGTTACTAGAAGTGAACCAGAAGATAATGGGTGGAACTTGGGAGAAGTTTACGTTAAAGGACTTGATACAAGCGTTAAGAAGTATTATTGTTGCCATTATCAAAGAAATACGTGATATGGTAATACAAGAGCTTCTAAAGCTTGTTCTAAAGGCTCTAGAGCCAATTATACAAATGCTTGCTAGTATCTTACTTAGAGAGCAGCTTGAAAACTATGCAGATGCAATACTTGAAATTGTACGTAACTGTCCATTTATATGGTTCAGTTTTGGTAACACATATCAAGATACCAAACTCGATACAGTTGATTATGCTGATATTGATGCTAGTCATACTAAAGAAGGTGAACAACCTTCAACTAATAATTGTTAAACTATGGGAATAGAACAAATTTGTAAAACAATAAGTAATTTTTTTGATAATGTGAGACCCCCTTTCCCACAGTTATCTAGATTGCTTTTGGTCTGCTCAATGAGACGCAGGCCAGGACTATCTGTCATTCAGTCTGTAGCAAATATAACTAAAGATTTAAATAAGCTAGGCATTCCTACTGGCTCTATGCCAGATGGTAGCCCTAATTTAACTATAGGTGTAACTTTTGCAAATACTAAAGAACATTATAGGGCATTAAAGCAAGATGCATCTGTCCAAGGTGGAACACAACCAGGAACAGAATTGATAATGAATGGTACTAATTTTTCTCCTGGGATGAGTTTTTCTAGTATCAATTAAAAACGCTTAAAAGTTATGAACAGAAACGTTGATTTTAGCAAAATGTCTAACTCAGAAATTAATTTAAAAATTATGGGTTATGATAATGAATATGAAGTTAAAAAAAGTAAAATAATTGATTTGGTTCACGAATTAGAGGATTTGGATTTCCTTTATAACAAAGCCAATGACGAACTAAAAAGAAGGGGAGTATTAAGCGATGGGTAATTTAAAGTTATTTATTGGAGAAGTAATGGATGTTGAAAACATATACTCTCCATATATTGAAGGTGAAAATCATAAGGAAGACAGACCTTATGACGGAATGAGAATTAGGGCTAAACTGCCAAACGACAAGACAAAAGACAAAAAAATTATACCTTGGGCGTTTCCATTAATGCCAAAAACATTCCAGAGCATACCTAAAGTTGGTGAAGCTGTTCTTATTCTTAGTGAAGATAGCTCCGAAAGTCAAAGATATTATATCGGTCCTATTATATCGCAGCCGCAGTATAATATGTATGCGCTTAAAAAATTTGGTACATCATTGTTGAAAACACATGATACTGACCCATTGGAAAGAATCTCAAACAATTCTAGTACAACTGGTTCATTTCCAAAACAGTCAGATATTGCTATAATTGGTAGAGGCGCTGAAGACATTATACTTAGGGCTAACAATGGTAGTAGTGAGCTTACTGATACTGTAAATGAAAGTGAAATTCAACTTAGAGCTGGTATTCGTGGTGAGCCAACAAATGAGCCTAATCCAAATATGATTGGTAATATCATATTCAATGGTACTGACCCCGCTTATATACAACTAAAATATAAAAAGGGTTTAGCAAAAAAACAAAGCCAAGAATCAAACAGCATAATAAATATGGTAGCTAATAGAATTAATATTATGAGTAATAAAGATGATAACATTGCTCATAATCTTAGAGACCAGAATTTAATGATTGCTGACGATAAAATGGATGAAATAATGAGCCAACTTCATCAAGTTCCAATGGGAGATAAACTTGTTGAGTTGTTAAAGATTATGAAAGGTTGTATTATGCACCACGTTCACCCTTGGGCTGGCATGGAGCAATGCGGTGATTGGGGAGGATATATCAATAAGCTTGATGGATACGATATTGAATCAATTCTTTCAAAATACGTCAGAATATCATAAAAATAAAAAAGGATAGACTTCTCTATCCTTTTTTTATGATATTACACCAATAAATTTTCCGAATTTATTTTTATATACCGTAAAACCAACTTTTTTATAAAAATCAATTAACTGTTCCATTTTTAATGGGCAATCATCAGATGGTTTGATTCCTAAATAAATAGAATCGTATTTCCCCTTAAAACGTTTAATGACATTTTTCAAAAGATATTTAGCATAACCTTTATTTCTATAGTTTTCTATTGTCCTTACATCACTTATGAATATAGATTTTTTTATATCATTGCATTCTTTAAAAACGCACAAACTACTTTTTATTACGTTTTCATCAATAACAGAATAATGATAACACCTCCAACGTTTGTCTTTATATTTTTGTATTTTTATCATAATGCAAATATATGAAAAAAACACAAACTAACCAAATATTAATTTAATTTTTAACATTTTTTATGCTTTAAACTCAGATGCATCAACTGGGCTACATTGAACAGTTCTATACAGAGGAACTGTACCCCAAAGTGTATGAGCATTACCATAGTTGTTTCTACCATCATTTACAACCACCCAATAAAACGCATGTTCGGGCGATATTTGTATGCCAATATAATCTCCTTTTTTTATATCTACGTTAAGTTCATCTAAAGTTTCTTGGTATACGCCAACGGTGAGTTTACCAGTTTTCATATAAGTTCCCAATTGCTTCTCTTTATCATATGATTTTAACTCTGGTTCCTCTATTTTATAGACACAAGGTATCTCAATTGGTGTTTTGTATGTCACATCATCTGGATTAGTTTCGCCATATACTGCATCAGTCTGCGTCTTAGATGCATCTACTTGATATAGCACGACAGTTTGCCCCATGTCTTGCTCGATGTAGTTTTTACCAATTTCCCTCTCTAGTGCAAATGACTCTGCATCATAGAAGAGGCTATTTCTATTAATTGGAACTCGTCTTATATTTTTTGTATTAAACTGTATTTTTGCCATAATATTACAATATATAATATAAATATACTAAAAAAATCAATTTATAGGTCTTGATTTTTACAAATTTTATATTATATTTTAATATATTAAAATATAATATAATGGCACTTTCATTAGAAAAGATTGACAATGCACATAAGTTATTGAAAGAGTATAGTGGAACTAACTCTTACATAATTCGTCTCAAAAATTCTGTTTTCGTCTACAAGACAAAGACAATGAATGATTTTGAGGCTGAGTATGTATTGTATAATCACGATAAAGAGCCAAAACTAATTAATAAGATTGTGAGAATTCCAGATTGGTATGGAAAGAAACGTCAAGAGGAATGGAAGACTGAATTTGTACCAGATAGGTTTAAGATAACTTGGTACATGGGAGAGACAAACCTATTCTACCATTTCTATTGTATCTATAGAAGGTCACAAGAAAAAGCAGTAGAAGTGTTCGCGCCAAAAAGAGCAATATTGACTGATTTCTTATCTGAGGATTGGAGTTTGAAAGAAATTGATTTTAAGCTCTACAACGAGAGAAGTGGGCGCACCCTTTATCCTTATCAAGAAGAGGCTGTAAAGTTCCTCACAAGCCGTAAAAAAGGCATTTTAGCTAGTGAAATGGGTAGTGGTAAGACACTAGCAGCAATCATAGCAGCATTGGAAGACAAATATCAGAAAATATTGATAATATGCCCTGCTTCTGTGAAGATGACATGGAAAAAGGAATTGGAATTATTAGTACCAAGTGATGATATAACAATTGTAGAAGGAAGTAAGTGGAAGGAGAATAGATTCACCATTATCAATTATGATATATTGAAGAATTTCTACGAAGTTCCAACTGAGGTTGTTAAGAAAAAAGAGCTTAACTTAAATGACGATGGAAAAATTGTTAAGGTTGTAAAGGAGAAAACTGTTGTATCTAGAAAAAAAGCTGTGATAACAGAAGCTATGGATAACAGCCAATTGTACCAATCAAAGTTTGACCTTGTAATAATTGATGAGGCACACAGATTATCTAATACTACAAGTGGTATATTCAAAATTGTATCAGACCTTCTTGGTAGAAGTAATCCAAAAGGTATATATGCAATTACTGGTACACCAATAACCAATCGTCCAATAAATTTCTTCAATATATTAAAAATTATAAATGCTCCATTGGCAAACGATTGGAAATATTATGTTGAAAGATATTGTGACGGACGTTGGTTCTACAACAAGAAAGAACGTGATGCGTACAGTGCAATTTTCTGTAGGAAGAAAAAGAAAGAAAATTGGTATGCATTGACGGATGAAGAGAAAGAAGAATTAGATGAAATTCTTGATAAGAACTGTAAGAAAATCTGGGTAACAGACGGTTCTTCAAATCTCGATGAGTTGCAAGAGGTTGTTAAACCATATTATCTAAGAAGGTTGAAAAGTGATTTCGGTAAAATAGTAAAAAAGACTGTTAAGGTTTTGAATTATAAGTTAACTAATAAAGAGAGAGAAGAATATGATGGAGTCTGGGATGAGTATCTTCAAGCGCAAGAAGGAAAAGGCAAAGAGGACATTGACAAATATAAAAGAATTACTGAGGGCATTATGCTACGTCAATGGTTAGCAAAGTCAATGACAAGCAAGACAATTAAGCTAGCAGAAAAATGTATCAATTTAGGACATAAGGTTGTTATATTCTGTTCATTTGATGAGGAACTGAACACCATTAGAAACCATTTTGGAAATTTATGCGTTTATCATAACGGAAAACTTTCAATGAAAAAGAAAAACGAGGCTGTTGAAAGATTTCAGAATGACCCAAATATCAAGGTATTCATAGGTAATATACAAAGCGCAGGAGTGGGACTGACACTTGTAGCAAGTCGTGTTGCAATCTTCAATAGTTTCAGTTGGGTTAGTGGAGATAATCTACAAGCAGAGGACAGAATACACAGACTTAATCAAAAAAACAATGTAACTATTTACTATCAAGTTTATTCCGATACTTTTTATAAAGAAATGTTTGAGAAAGTAAGGGGTAAACAAGAAATTATAGATAATATAATTGTTAGTGAAAATGAAAAATAATATGGAAGATGAAGAAATTGTAAAACTAGGCTTCATACGTTTAATTGGTGAAGAAACAGATGGGTATTACAGATATGAATTTATTTTTACAAATGACATTGATGGATTTTGGGGAGAAAACTTTGACCAGAAACCTTGTTGTCTAGTTAATGGATTGATACCAGATGATGAGTATATTTATGAAATCCATATCGTTAAAATGAAAATAAAACTAGATTTAATCCAAGACAACTGCTGTTTCGGTTTTCAAGATTGTACTGACGGTATAATAGCGTTAGCATGGGAAAATTTGGATGGCTATGATGAATACCCAGAGGATGGAAGAATATTTTTCAGATTTGGGGAAACCTTGGAAGAGGTTGAAGATAAATTGGCAATAAAAAATGTGTTAATGATTAATTGATATGGTAGAACCAATTTTTAAAAAAGGAGATTACATTATTAATCGTAATGCTGGTGATATGGCAATCGTCAAAGGAGTGACAAAGAAAAACTATTACCAGTTTGATGTTTACTATGGAGGGATGTTTAAAGAATTAAAAGACGTAAAAAATTCAAATTATGACTTGCAAGTAAATTATCAAAAATTTTATGATTTATGCACAGAAGAAGAGAAAAAAAAACTTGATGATATTATAAAAGAAAAAGGAGAGAAATGATGTTTTCTCTCCTTTTATTTTGTAATAAATTGTTGCATCCATTTGCTCCCACCTTCTTGATTTTTCAAAGTTAATATTTCATTTTCATAATCTGCCAAAAAATCTTCGATTACAGAAAATATCCCTTTGTCTGACATAACATATCCAAACTCTTCAACATAATATTCTTCATCGTTTATAATATTTCTGAAGTCATTTAGCATATTACCCCTAAAAATTTTAGTTCCACATTGCGTATCCTTTCTTCTTAATCCTTTCAAATACTGAATTATTCCATGACCAATTTCGTGCCAAACTGATATTTTAATTTGCGTTCTTAAATCACGTTTTTTTATCATTGTTTGTATTAGCGGAAGATTAATTCCTATTCTTATTCTACCCTTGTTTTTAACAGAACCATTTTGGTAAACTGCTAGACAATCTCTATAATATCCATTAAAACTATAATTTGCATTAAAAACGACAGATAAACCATATTGAGAAAGAAAATTGTTTCCAGTAATTAATTCTTCATCAATCCATTTTTTGGTGGTAACCATATCTATTGTTTCAGATATAATGTATTTTATATTCATATAGTTTTATATGTATTTATTTCGTTATGTTTATAATAAATATCAACATATACAAAATGCAGTCAGAAATGACTGCATTTCTCAAATTTTGATGACTAATTCTATGTAGTCGCCTTATATTAATCAATTAAATCTTGAAATCTGTTTTTGTCGCTTTTTTTCATTCTTTCAAAAATATTATTAAATTTTTTTCTAATATTTTCCGTTTGTATTTCATCATTTCTAACTGCTTCATCATATAAACTTATATAATCTTTACCAGTTATTTGTGTAACAAATTTAGCTATATCTCTTCCAGTTGCCATAATTTTAATTTTGCTTTAATTTCTTGTTATTCATTTCATTTGCTAATAAATGTTTAAGTACACCTTTTTCGATAAATGTAGCCACTTCAGCAATTTGGTCAAACACAACATTACAATTATCACCATTAAGTGTCCATGATTTTAAATAATTGAGATGCGGCTGTATGTCATAATTATAATTTGAAATGACAAAACAAGCACAAAGTTCTGCTTCGTGTTCTCTAACAGCCCTATCAACATTTCTGTTATAAAAACGCTTTAATTTTGGGTTGTTTCCTGATGCAAAAGCAAAATGTCTTAGAGAATGTAATAGTTCATGAACGCCAGTTGGAAAACGCATATACCCATCATTTACAAGGTTTAGATTTCCAGTGCTAGTGGCATTACCTCTAGCACCACCAAGGCCCTCTTGTGTATTATCTGCCTTAACAACAACATTTCCGCACTCATCACTTTGCGCAAATTCTATAAGTGCTTCAGTTAATACTTCATCCCTTTCATCTGCTGGAAGTTTATCCCACCACCAGTTTGTTTCTGGTTCATCTGGTCCAGTCTCTATTTGCGACTTTCCATTTGGTGTT
>Ga0247609_10002122_pt1 | contig 21668 bp, 20 predicted proteins | sample 172DNAGHGlowgp2_FD_193487 | JGI IMG/M metagenome (GOLD analysis project Ga0247609, IMG submission 193487) | Sheep rumen microbial communities from Palmerston North, Manawatu-Wanganui, New Zealand - 1728 DNA GHGlow gp2 | ecosystem: Host-associated > Mammals > Digestive system > Stomach > Rumen ...
TCTCATTAATCGCAATTCTATCACCTGCTTTAAAAGCAGCCTTATCTTGCGTAATTCTAGAAGCTTTATCAATTTGCCATGCACCCTTATTTAGAGATACATCTAGCAAGAATACTTCATAATTCCTTAGTTTATAGCTTTCGGTTTCTGTTGTAATTGACCAATCTGCTAAATCTAGTAAACCTCCACCTTCTAAATTATATGACACTACCTTCTTTTTCTCAAGGTTTTCTGACTTAACAATTAAATCTTTTTTATAACCTAGGCTTTTTGTAGTGTATTTTTCACCAAAAGTTATAGAATCTTTGTTCTTCATTTCAAAGTTTACAAAGTCTCCAACTTCACAATCATAAACATCATTTATTAGGTAATCCTTGGTATTGCTTGACGTTGTGGTTAAAATTGTTACATATGTCTTCTTATCCTTATAATTACGATATATCTTTTTGATAAGTCCGTAATATGTTTCTCCTTCAACTTCACGGTCATCTGTAACGACAAGCATTTTTATAACGCCCTGACTATCTACTACTGCTAAACATTTTAGTTTTTTACTATCTGTAGGTAATCCCTTGATATCCTCAATAGATACCTTATCTATGCTTGCATCTTGTATTTCATCATATTGACCAAATTTATAATGATTTGTAACTAGATAAATATCTAATTCTTCATCATCAAAATATTCTAGTCTAGAAGCCAATTTGCTCATTTCCATTACTTCAACTTTAATTTTGTCTGTAAGCTTTGTTGCACCATTTATTATCTTAAGAGACTTAATGCTCTTTGTACTTCCTTTTTCATACTCAATCTTAACTAAATCTCCCTTTTGTCCCTTCAATGTATCAGAAGATGTATAAAGAGATTTTTGAACACCATTTTGAAGAACTCTTACTACACCTGTTTTATTGTTTTGAGGATGGAAAGAAATGAAGAATGCTAAATCTAAGTCCTCAAATACTACTTCATCTTCAAGTAATTCTATTTTTATTACTCTTTCTGATAAATCTTGAATAATAGATACTTTTTTACCAATTAGGTTTTCTAAATCAGTTTTCTTTAAATTGTTAAATTCTTTAACTGTATTGTTCAAGTAATTTGTGTATAAAGTAGATTTATATGTTTCATATTTTCCATCTGATGTCTCTATGTAGTAATTATCTTTTTCTGTACTATATCCTTTTAGTATTACAGTCTTTGCGTCTCCTGTTTGAACAAAGTAATACTTTTCAGGTGTAATTTCTACTAAAACATCACCTTTTTTAACCGATGACCACTGAACTCTTTCATTGTCCTTAAATACTACAGCACCTGTATCAAAAACAGCATCGTCTTCATTTATTGTAATTGTTCTAGTTAGATTTTTAGGATCTGTTGTATATCTATATGCAATGGTATCATCTAAATACTGATTATCTACCTTGCTATGGCTTGTATCTTTATCTTCCTTTTTAGTATCGTCTTTTATAGTTTTGTCTGATACTTTAACTTTATCTATTAAATAAGTATTTGATAAATTAATCGAGATTGTTCTATCATTTGCTGGATCGTCTTCATAATGATATAAAAATGCATAATCAGCTTGTTTGCTTAATTTAGTTTTATTAATTAATTCTAAATTATCTTTTTCAAATTCTTTATATGTTCCAGAATATAATTGTGCTCCGACATCCGTTGAAATTCCAACAACTTCTAGTTTCACAATTTTACCAGGATATTCAACTCTTTTTAGCAATACATCTGAATATCCACCAATTGATGAAAAGTATACTTTTGCTTTTTGATCAAACAATCTGTAGTAATTACCATTTAATTGAACCCACATTTCACCATTTATTTCTTTATAGTCTTGTACCCTTGCATTAAACAAAGCAACATGATCTATAATTTTTGAAGATATTAAAGTGTGTCCTGAATCAACATATGTAAAACCTGTTGTATCATTTCTATAAATCATTTCCCACTCATTTGCTTTTAACATGTTCCAAATAATATTTGCAACATCACCACGATTTGCAGGATCTGATGTTTTTTCAAAACTAACATGATCAAATAAGTTTTCAGCCCAAGCTTTATCTATATATTCTGCATCCCAACCACGAGGATCTGTTTCTTTAAGATATGTATGTCCTAAAGCTCTCGTAACCATTTTGGCAATTTCTGAATAACTTACTTCTTTATTTGGTTGGAATGTGCCATCCTCATAGCCAGACATAAATTTATTATTAATAGCTATATTGGTATATTCATAATACCAAGCTTTGCTATCTAAATCTCTAAATTTTTTACTTTGAGAATCATCAAATTTAAGAGCTTCTCTTTCTGAAGGCTTAAGTGCAGCCATAACAAGCATTTTGGCAAACTCAGCTCTTGTTACCTTCTTAGCTGGAGAAAAAATGCCTGATGAAGTACCCTCAACAACATTTATTTCAGATAGTCTTTCTACTGCTCCCTCGCATTTTGTTCCTAAAGTATCGTAAAAATATACAGCGTATGTTTACTTGCGAAAGATCCTAGAGTAGCAACTATTCCAAGCGCTCCAAACATAATGATCAACTTGTTTTTCTTCATTTGTATCATCCTCCAAAAAGGCATAACAACCCAATTTTTAGAATATCCTATTATAAATTATAAAAAATACCGCATTAGCGTGTCAACGATAATGCGGTATTTGTAAAATAAACGTAACTATATTATTATACTAATTCATGCCCTTTATTAAGACAAAAACTTTCTTTTCAGGTTCAACAACAATACGATCTTTTTCAGCAAATGCCAATTTAAATCTGTCTGTCTCTTCTCCGCTAACAAATTCGTACTCATCAGTTCCTTTTTTCTTATGAACATTAATAGTAAAATATGTTGCTTTTCCTAATTTTATTTGATTTCCATCAAACACATAATCATCTTCAGAAATATCAAATGCTTCATTTAAACCTTTGATTTTGAACACTCCATCTTCTTCATCATCTAATTCTTCTATAACATAAGCATCTTCTAAATCTTCAATCTTTATTTCTTTTAAAGTATTAACAGTTTTACTTGCTCTCAATTTATATATTAACAAGCTACCATCTTCAGGTATATTTTTATCACTTGTAACATTTAATTGGAATGTATCATCATTAAAGTTAATGATATCTATAAAATTCTTACCTCTAATGTATTTTGAAGTATCAACTCTACCAAAATAAATCTTTTTTGTGTCTACTGTAAAATCGCTCTTGCTTTCTGTAGCGGTTTCTTTGCTTTCTTCTTTTTGGGTTTCTTTTTGTTCTGTTGGTGTTGCAGCTTCTTCTGGTTTCTTATAATTTATAGAATTGTAAATTAATAACGCTACATTATCACGTCTAGCATTTCCAATTCCAACAAAGTCATTTGTCATTACTCCATCAAAAATACCAGCATCAGATAAAGCAGACCAATATGGAGCAAACCATTCTTTGCTTCCTTTTTCTTCTATCTTTAAACCTAATTGTCTAGATAAAACAGCAGATATTTCACCATAAGTTATTGTATTGTTTGGTTTAAATGTTCCATCTTCATAACCATTTACAATTCCTAATGAAGTAGCAATGTTTATATAGTCTTGAGCCCAGCATGATTCAACATCACTTAATTCTTTAAATGTACTGTTTTCAGCCATTTTTAAATTAAAAGCTGTAACAATCATTTTAGCAAACTCTGCTCTTGTTATAGTGTTGCTTGGTTTAAATGTACCATCTTCATAACCAGAAATAACTCCTTTTGAAGCTAATTCATCAATTGCCTTTAAATAAGATTCGCCTTCGTTTTCTAAATCCTTAAGGTCTGCTGCAAATATTACACTTGTACTAAGCATAATTGCAACTAAAGTAATTAATAAAATTTTGCTCATTTTCATTCGTAATCCCTCTTTCTTTTATTCTATTACATCAATTATTTCTTCTATTTTTTGAACATCTATACTTGCAAGTTTATAAGAATCTCGCAAGAATTTAACTTGATCTTTTGCTTTGCTTTCGTCGTTACTATAGATATAAAGAAGTGGCTCTCCTATTTCTACTTCATCGCCAATCTTTTTAAGAACTTCTATTCCAACTGTGTTATCTATGAAATCTTCTTTCCTTATTCTTCCACCGCCTAAATTTACAATTGCTTTTCCAATGTTCTTACAATTCATTTCATAAACTGTACCACTTTGCTCACTCTTAACCGGTGTTTTATATCTTGCCATGTTTAACAATTCTGGTTTATCTAGAATTGAAGGATTTCCTCCCTGTTGAATAATAAACTCTTTGAATTTTTTTAGTCCTTCACCATTTTCTATTTGTTTTTGAATCAATTTGAAATTGTTTGCTATATTATCTCCTTTGCCAGCAAGTTTTAACATGTATGCTCCAATTACCATACATACTTGCATAACATCTTCTTCACCTTCACCTCTTAAAGTTTTTATTGTTTCCATTATTTCCAAACTATTTCCACAGTATCTACCAAGAGGTTGATTCATGTTTGTTATTACTGCAACTGTTTCGCGTCCAACTTTTTTTCCAATGTTTACCATTGTTTCTGATAGCACTTTGGCTCTTTCAACGCTATCCATAAATGAACCAGAACCACATGTTACTTCAAGAACTATTTTATCTGCACCTGATGCAATCTTTTTACTCATAACAGAAGATGCAATTAGCGGAATACTTTCTACTGTTGATGTAACATCTCTTAGCGCATATAATTTTTTATCTGCAATTGCTATGTCGTCTCTTTGTGACATTATTGAGATGCCTATATGCTTTATGTTGTTTATAAATTCTTCTATAGAGATATTGGTGCGAAATCCAGGAATCGATTCTAATTTATCAATTGTTCCTTGAGTAAAACCTAAGCCTCTTCCAGACATCTTAACTACTGAAACTCCTAAGCTTGCTAAAATAGGCATAAGCACTAGTGTAACTTTATCACCTATACCGCCTGTACTATGCTTATCAACTTTTATTCCATCAATCGCTGATAAATCTAGTGTTGCTCCTGAATAAGCCATCGCCATTGTTAAGTCAACAATTTCTCTTTGTGACATTCCATTTAAATAAATTGCCATAAGAAAGCTTGATGCTTGATAATCTGGAATTCTTCCTGCCGAATATTCCTTGATAAAAAATTCGATTTCTTCTTTTGATAATTCTTCTAAATCTCTTTTTTTTCGAATAATCTCAACTGCATTCAATAAAGATCACCACCATTTCATTGTATAGGATTAATAAGCAACTATATCATCTTTTATTTTATTAAACTTTGCCTCTCCTATACCACTTACATTTTTTATATCTTCTATCGAATTAAAAAATCCATTTTCTTCTCTATAATCAATAATCTTTTGGGCCATTGATGGCCCAATTCCATTCAATAATTGAAACTCTTCAAAAGTAGCATAATTAATGTTAATTGGTAATTGTGATTTGTTTGCTTTTGTTGATTTTGCCGATGTAGTATTTGATGAACTATTATTAATTACTTCTTCTTTAACTATGTATGGAACAATTATTTTTTGCTCATCCTTTAAAACACTTGCAAGATTTATTTTTGAAATATCTGCGTCTTCTGCAAGTCCTCCGGCAATCTCTATTAGTTCAAAAATCCTAGTTCCTTCTTCAACTTCTTTAATTCCAGGAATTATTACTGCACCATCTATATGTACATAGATTATCTTTTTATTTATAATTTCTGCTTCAGTCTCAATCTCAAATTCACTATTAACATTTTCATCTTCAATGAAATTTTCTCGTGGAAATGATTTGTAAAATCCATATATTGCCAAAACAAAAAGTAAAATGAGGCACAAAACATATTTTTTGTAAGCAAATAATATGTCTTTAAAATTATTCATTATATTCTCCTTTTGCCCCTATAGAGAATACCTAAATATTCGCTTTTATTATATATTACCCATTTTCTATTTTCAACACGTTTATTTTGCTAAAATTAGCATCTTTTTAATTGATTTTTTCTCAAATTATTGTAGAATATTATGCATAGGGAGGTTAACATGAAAAAGTTATTAATATCTTTATTATTTATACTAATATTATTACCTTCTATAAATTATGCTTTTATGGAAATCAACTGCCCAAATGCAGTTTTAATAGATGCCTCAAATGGCAGAGTATTATATGAAAAAGAAGCTTATTCACAAGCGTTTCCTGCTTCAACCACTAAAATAATGACAGCACTTCTTGCTTTAGAAAAAACAAGTCTTGAAGAGCCAGTCAAAGCAAGTGCTACCGCAATTAATTCTGTGCCTTCCGATGGAAGTTCTGCTTACATTCAAGTTGGAGAAACTTTTGCAGTAGAAGATTTGCTTAAGTGTTTACTATTGGTTTCTGGAAATGATGCTGCAAATGTTTTAGCTGAACATATTGGAGGAAGCATAGGTAATTTTGTTACTATGATGAATGAGAAAGCTAAAGAAATTGGTTGCAAAGGAACTCATTTTGTAAATGCAAACGGATTAGACGATGATAATCATTACACCACTGCTTATGACTTAAGTATCATGTATATGTACGCTTATAATAATTATCCTGATTTTGAGAGAATTTTAAAATTATCATCTTTCTCTCTACCAGCAACAGATATTACAAAAAAGATGATAGAGTTTTTACAAATACAAATAGATTATTTTTTGAAAAAGAATCATCTGATGGTCATTCTTATTATTATCCATACTGTACTGGCGGAAAAACTGGCTATACATCAAAAGCGAAAAATTGTTTTGTAGCATCTGCTTCAAAAAATGATATAGATTTAATCGTATGTGTTTTAGGCGGAGATAAAAATACAGATAACTCAAGTCAAAGATATAACGATACAATCACATTATTTAACTATGGATTTGAGAGACTTGTTAAAAAAGAACTTGTTCGTTCTGGTGATTATATTAATTCAGTTCCAGTAAAAAATAGCAAGAAATCCAAAGATAAATTAGAGATTGTAACATCTAAACCATTAATTACAAATGTTGATTCGTTCTTCAATATAGATAATTTAAAAACAACTATTAATATTGATGAAGAGCTCGAAGCTCCAATAGAAGTTGGTCAAAAAGTTGGAACTGCAGTGTATTCATTATATGATGAAGACTATACTATTGATTAGTTGCTCGTAATAAAATTGAAAGAAAGCCTGATATCACATTTTTTGGTGTTCTTTCAGCAATACTTGTATTCTTATTAAGAGCAGCAGTTGTAGTTGGAATAATTATTCTAATAGGACGTTTTTACAACAAAGTATTATACAAAAAGAAGAGAAAAACTCGTGCACACAATGTAAGAAGATACAACGCAAGATTTCATAAATAAAATAATCCCATAGCAATTAAGCTATGGGATTTTAATTTGAATATTAGTATTCTATTCCGCCCCATCTATCATCTGCTGCATTTAATGTTTCAAAAATCGCAACTGTATTATTTGGAACTTTTACAGGATTATTAATATCTGGCAACGAAATTTCTACATATTTATCTTCATCATTTGGATCATATGGTTCTGTCCAATCTCTTTCAGGATTTTCATCTGGTTTTTCTTCAACAGTACCATCTGAGTTAATATTTAATGCTTTAGGACCATCATATCTTAAATAATCTGATCCTGCTGTATCATTAGATATAATATCCATCGTAACAAGAATGTATCCGTTTTCTAATACAACGCCACTTTCCTTATTTGTGATTGCACTTTGTAATCTACTTTCATTATATCCACTTACTTTTGTTGAATCTACAGCAACTGTTGAAGATGGCAATTTATATCCAACATACCATCTTCCAATTGAACCTGTAACAACATCTGCTCCTGGTTCATTTGTTTTTGCTGCCTTAGATTCAATATCTTCTTTTGTTTGAATGTATAAGCCTTTACCACCATTGTTTGTCATGTATTCTCTCATGTTGTTAAATGTTAATCTTAAGTCATTTGGTAAAAGAAGTTTTGCTAAACTTCCAGCATTAATTCTATTATCATAATTATATGGTTTTCCTTTTTCTATATTATAAATTCTTGTTGAATCAACCATTTCTTGTGAAGGAATTTTCAAATAATTATTGTCTTGTTTGTATGAAATTTTAATCTTACTACCATCATTTGAAGCACCAATCTTTTTATAATCTCCTCCATTAGGTGACTTGTAATATAGATCTACTTTTGTAACTTTTCCCGTTCCTTTAGATACAAAATAGAATCCACTCTCTGATACTTTAACATCAACAGTCTCACTCTTTCTTCCCTTTGTTTTGAAATTAAATGAGAATGTATATCCTAATTTTGGCGCATATTTATAGCCTGCATTTGAGTTTTGAGATCTAAATCCAGCTGAAGCTCGGGTTTGTCCAAAAGGAAATTCATTAGCAGGTACATAATCTAGATTATATCTTAAATCCATATTTTGAACTTTATTTAGCCAATCTACATCAGTCGAATTATTTACTTGAAGGTCATAAATTTTTCCTACAATCTCAACTTTTATTTCTTTTGTTGCAATATACTTTTCTGGATCTAAGTTTGCTTCTTCTTGCATAAAGCTGTCTGATAATTTATTATTTTCTATTGCATTTTCGGCAACTACTTCTGTCATAATTGTGTGACTACCTTCAGTTACCCAAACAGGAACAATAAAATAATATTCTCTGCTTGATAATAGTCCATACAATTCTTCTGGAAGTGTATCTCCAACCCATTGATTTGCAGGAATGAATATTGTTTTAAGTGCGCCTGCTGAATCTACGTATTTTAGATATACATCGAAATCGCATTTAACATCTTTTACATATCCCCAGTTAGTATCAAATTTTGTTACTGCCTGGTTAGATATATAATCTCTTGTTTTATATCCATCTATATCTCTATGAGTTCCGTTGTTTGGAAATACAACTCTAAAGCCTGTATCTAATTGAATTGCTGTTTCTTCAATCTTGGTAACACGTTGATCTGCAAATGGATCACTTTCAGCATAAGCTAAATCTATTACTGGAGTATGTACAAATACATCATTAACATCTATTGGCTTATCAATATAATAACCTGTATAGTGTAACATAGCTACCGGATCATATGTTCCATTTAATTTGTTCCATGGTATCATTTTGATAACAGGTTGATCTTTACCATTTATTTTTTTTACATTAGCTTCTGGACTTCCATCTGAATTATCTGCTCCAGGAGTTATATCAAATCCTCTAAAATCAAAATGTGCTTCTGTTCCTTTAGATACACTAGCTACAGTTCCACCTGGAACAGAATTAACTTCTCCTTCGATATTTGATTTTGCCTCTGCAATTTTACCATCATTTCTTGTTTCAGCAATTGCCTTCGCTTCGGCATATGCTTCTGCATATTCTTTACCAACTACTCCTGAAACATTACCAACATTTATTAATGTAGGATTAGTAACAGGAGGGTCAACTGGATTACTAAAATGTGAACTAAATACATTATAATTTAAAGTTTCTTGTTCAAATGGAATTGAAACTGGACCATCTGTCGGTGCTTCACTTACTTTTACATATTCTGCTTGATAAATAGAAGGGCTAACACTTAAGCAAGTAGCAGTTGGTCTAGTATATGTATACTGTTCAAAATAATCATCACTTCTTGCAGAACTACTTTCAAAATGTGCTGGTACTTCTGCACTTATTAAATACTCTTCTCCACTATGTTCTCCTGTAGTATATGTGCCATACACAGCTTCCTTTTTTGGCACCCAATATGTAAAAGAACATGTCTGATAGATTGGAATATCTACACATCCTGCTTTAAACCATGACGAATTTACTTTTACAGAATATAAAATATCATCAACATTATTTGCTATAAAATTAAGATTTTCACTTGTTGGGATACCCTTTTCTACGTCATATATATCACTATATATCTTTGCTTCTCCTGTTGGATCCATATGAGAATAACTATAGGATCCTTTACCAGATTCATGCCATACCGTTCCATATGATGTTGTTTGTTCTTCATCTTCCCCCATGCCAGCACTTGCAAGTAAATCAAGATAACCCATTTGTTGGTAATAAGCCAATTCTAAATATGCCAGTCTTTGATCTGCTGGTAAACTCATAAATTCATCCCAACTTGGTATTGCCAAAATATCTGATGGTGAAATAGAACCATCTGCATTTTCTGATGTTCCTAGTAAAGATACAATTCCAACAACTTGATTTTCGTACATACATACCATTGCTCCATCAGGGCCTACTCTTACATCAGCAACAATATATTGAATTCCTGGATCAATATTTCCACCATTAGGATCATGTAAATATGCATTTACTTCGGCTTCAGTTGCAGTAGGATTATCAATAAGATAACTAGCTACTTCTGCACGAACAACATTATATTGTCCTACATCAAAATTACCATTAGAATCTTGGAAAGCATCAGAAGGAAAATTTAATGTTGCAGCATGTGTATTATCTGTAACCTGTGCTTGACCCTCAGCTGATAATTCTCCAAATCCGACCGTATATCCGTCACTACCTTGTCCCGGTATTCTATCCCAAACATCACCTGGATTATCAACAAATCCAGAAATATTAGCTGTTGGTCTTTCATTTTCAGCTGCCGTATTCATATTATTTGTTATTAATTCACCCATTACATTTGAAATAGCAAAGCAACATCCATAAGAAACTATCAATACTGCTATCAAAAGTGATATTATTTTTTTCATGATTATTTTTCACCTCTTTTTTCAGCAAATCTATAAATAACTGTTGCGACTTCAGCTCTTGTCATATTATTTTCTGGTCTAAATGTACCATCTTCATACCCAACAAGTAATCCTAGCCTTGCAACATTTGAAACTGCTAATAGTTCTGTTGTACCAAAATCAACTACATCATCAAATGTCTTGACGACAATATCATATGGTTCTTCTCTTTCCGCTGGAGTATATATTTTATTTAATCTTTCAAAGAATTCATCATTTCTTTTTGCTGGAAATTTATCCATTATTGTTTGCAATTCTTCGTCTGTAATATCCACTTTCTTAGAAAGTCCCATATCATACATTACTTGCTTAATAGCTTTGTTTTGCGCTATTATATCGTCTAAATCCATTGTTTTCTCTTCTTTAGTGTATTTATAGAATCCACTATCTTCTGCAAAAGCATTTAAAATACTAGCAACTTCTATTCTTGAAATAGGTGATTTCAATTCTTCGTCTGAGTATTCAATTGGTACTATTGGTTGTGCCATTTCAACATATAAATCATACCAATTATCACCAACACTTGATGAATTTTGAAATAATTCATCAAATCCTTGCATTTTGCTATAATGCTCACAAACAATGAGCTTTAAAAATTCTGCTCTTGTTATAGTACCACTAGGCTTATAACTTCCATCTTCGTAGCCGTTTATAACCCCTCTATCAGACAATTCACTAATATACTTATATGCCCAATGAGTTTGTGGTAAATCACTGAATTCTTTTGCATAATTAATGTAAGCTATCGAGCATACAGAAATAATTAAAACTAAAAATATTATTACTTTGAATTTTTTCACAAAAAATTCCTCCTTTGTATAACTTACATATATTTTACAATAATATTTTTGTTCTATATTAAGGCATTCTTTTTCTTAACAAAGAAATAACACTATTGTTACGAAAACTTAACCTTCCGTAATAAAAATAGACTTTTGATTAATTCAAAAGTCTATTTTTTCATGCCATAAATATCATATATTTGATCAGTATATTCATTTTTGTTTTTATAAACGTATATTGGTGGCTCCATATTTAAAAATGGTTTTCCATCTTTTATCCCTTCAATCAATACCAGATTGGCTGGTTCATTAACTTGTGGATATATTAATCTCATTCTTTTTGGTTCTAATCTATATTTTCGAAATAAATAAAAAATATCTGTCATTCTTTCAACTTTATGAACCATACAAAAACTTCCACCAAAATTTAATTCTCTAGAAGCTTCTTTAATAATATCTTCTAACGTACAAGATATTTCATGACGAGCAATTGTCTTACTATCTTTTTCATTAATTATTCCGCTTCCTTTAGGTTTATAAGGCGGATTACAAACTACTAAATCAATACTTCCGACTTTCAATATCTTTTTTTATTTTTAATAAGTCTTTATTTATTATTGTTATTTTATCTTGCAGGTTATTTAATTCAATAGATCGATTTGCAAGTTCTGCACTATATTCTTGAATCTCAACTCCAATAATTTCTTTAGCTTTAGGCAATTTTGCTGAAAGAAGAATGGCTATGACTCCATTTCCCGTACATAAATCAACTATTTTTTTATGCTTTTTAGCTCCCTTTGCAAAGTCTGACAAAAGTACACTATCTATCCCAAAACAAAATTCTTTTGAATTTTGAATTACTTTTAGATTATCAAGTTGCAAATCATCTATTCTTTCGTTTTGTTTTAATGTCATATATTGCTCCTTTTTTGTTATATATAATTAAAACTATATATGCTTTATATTGCAAAAAGACAGTAAAATTGGCATTTTCTTTTCATAAAATCTCTCCTAATAAATCAGTGAGGATTTGTGTAAATATCTACTATAATATCAAAGTATGTTTCTTGTGGATTTACCATATTGTACCATTTCATCGGCGGAAACATATTTTTATACTCTTCAAATAGTAATTGTCCATCATAAATATCAACAAAGTATTGCTTTCCATCTTCAGATAAATCTTCATCTGAATCTACATACTTGTTACCATTATAAATAAATTCATTACCATCTAATTTTAATAAACCGCCAAAATCATTTGGTACGAACCATGTAACATGTCCTTTTTCTTCTTTTTCTATAGTTTCATAGTATTTATATAATTCTACAGATGAAAAATGCAATTTCTTATTTTGTATCAGAATATAATTAAATTTAATAAATACATCATCGTCTTTATTAAGTTTGATATTAGCATCTGGAGCAGTTAGCCCCACTTGAACAGTTGCTAAAAATCCTTGTGATTTTTCTGATAAACGGATTAAATAATTATCGCCACTAACTCCATCGACGATTCCTCTAACATTTAAGTGCGGTATTTGAACTACCCCGTTTGTCTTCTTTTAAATCTAAATAATATCCGAGAATCGCATATTATATCGTTGCTCTTTTTAGATATATAATCTATATCCAACATACTATATGCAAATATCAAGATACCTACTATTAATATACACATGGCAATAATAATATATCTTTTCATTAGTTATCCAATCTATTCTCCCTTTGATTTATGCTCTGTAATACTAATAGTCTTAATAGCTCCATCCATGCCATCTTCATCAGCATCTGTATAATAATCTGTTACAACAATATCATAAATCTTGCCCATTTGAATTTTCTCATCAGAATCAATTCCTTCAATTGTTACTTTTCCATAAGTTTTAGATGAATCCGAGTTGTTTACAACTTCTACTCTATCTAAAAGATTTTTAACTACTGATGGACTCTTAATAGTGCCTACATATTGTATTAGCATACTATTGTACGATTGCACAGCCATAGTAGACATTACTCTCATCCCATGGTGATAATCAGGAGATGGTAATACAGAAGGCAAAAATAGTATTAAAAAAACACAGCATATTATTATAACAATTGTAGTAATAATTTTTGTGGTTTTCTTTTCAAATTTTTTCATTATAAAGAAAATAGCAATTGCTGACATAGTAATTAAAATAATAGCAGCAACTGCTAGTATCAACATAGCAGATATTTCTGACCCAAAAACATTATAAGTTCCCATATCAAAAGTTACTACATCGGCAAATGCAATGCTTGTAACTAGGACACCTAGAGTTATTATTAAAAACAATATTTTTTTCATTTTTTCCTCCAATTACAACAAAAAGCTACTTAAATATGACACAAGATTAGCAGTAATAGCTAAAGCAAAGGCTTTAGGCCAACTGGTCTTTAATAAATATTTATATAAAACTGCTTCTATTGCCCAAACAACAAATTCCGCAATAGTGATAATCCCCCATACCTCACTATCTCTAAGATGTGTTTCTCGCCACAAATACGAAGCAAATACATTTATTGCAGGATTTGTAAGCACGTTCACTATAAGAGCAGGAATTATTATTAATTTGTTGTCAAAAAACACAAGTTTTGATTTATTCTCTTTGTCTCTAATAAACAGCCATAATATTTGAACAATTGGATATTCAATTATTATTGTTAATCCAAGTGTTGAACACAATCTAAAAAAATCACTCATCTTATTATTCCTTTATTGTTTTTTTGTGATTAAAATATGCTATTAATGCCATCATTACCAATAGTCCAACAAATAATAATGTTTTAATAACAACTACCTCTCCATCATCTACTGGCTCAGGTATTGGAAAATCTGGTCTTGGATATGGACTATCTATTATATCTGCAAAAGCAACATTTGCTCCTAACAAAAATGTGGCTAATAATGATACTATTTTTGTTTTCATTTTTCCTCCTTAATAGCTTTTTGTTTTTGTGATATTCTCTTTACTATCTCCTTAATAGCAGATATTGTTGTTACAATTAATGCAACACCTAGCATAACAATCATAACCGTTTGATTTGGAAATTTAGAAGAACCTTCATTAATTATATTTGAAAAATAACCAGCAAATAGCACTGCCGCTAAAACAATTGCAGAAAGAATCGCTATTAGTGCAGTAAAAGTTCTATCTACATTTTCCATCTTCTCATTTTTGTTATGAGTAGAAGATGTTATTATCTTCAATACCCCTATAAAGAATAATAATATTACGCTAATAAAAATAACAATTTCCAAAGCCATTATCACATTTGATAATACACCTACATTTTGAGGTGTAACTTCAATTATACTTTTCATTTGTTCATCACCTATTATTAGTTATTTTCTTTTCTTTCGTAAATCTTAAATGCATAATAAATTGATATTATTGCAAATATAATACTAGTTATTAATACTGCATAATTGTTTAAAGTATTTGGTATCAAACAAATCAAGTATCCTATAAATAAGAATAATGTATTTGAACCAACCATAGTTGCTAAATATTTTGTGTTACATTTTTCTAATATCAATAATGTAATTGACATTGGAATGTTGAATAAAAAGATTCCAAAGAAGCCAAAGAATGGTATATTGAAACCTAAAATTAAGCAAATACATGCAAGGGCCAAGGCCCAAATTGCAGTCTTTTTAAGACCTAATCTATCTCCAATAAACCCACCAAACAATTTACCTAATATAACTAAAACTGTATAAAGTATTCCAAGTACAAATCCTGTTTTCCAAGTATATTGAATTGCACTTCCACCTATTGATCTTACTACAATAGATATTCCTATTAATAACGTAATAGATAATATATCATGTATTTTGAATAACTTATTACTATCTGTAACTTTTTGTCGTTCTTCAATATATGGTAGTTCTTCATTTTGAACAAATATTAAAAGAATTACTGCTAGTATTATTAATCCAATTGGAAGAAAACTCATTGCTAATTCATTATAAAATGCTGTACCTAAGAAAATTCCGCATTGCACCTGGAGCAACAAACAAACCATTTAAAAATGCTTTTCCTTTGCTCTTCTCAAATGCATTTACTCCACCTTCTAAATGAAATAATCCATTACCTATTCCTACTATACATGCAAGAACAATTGCATTTCCAAATCCTAGAGTATAGCAAATTCCTATTAAGCAAAGACCAATTATTCCTACATATTTATAAAGTTTTAACTTGTCCATTATTAATCCCATTGGAACTTGGAACGCAAATGCAAAAAAGTTATAAAAAATAATCTCTAAAATATATGCGTTATTATCAAACATGCCTTGTGCATCATAGCAAAAGCGTGGTGCAATACCTAACACAAAAACACAACTTACAAAATCTACTATAAAATGGCAAAATGAGTATATACCCATTGTTTTAACTAACTTTCCCATATAATCACCCATTATTATAATCTATACATATATATTACATTTCTAACAAAGTTTTTACAATAAATAAGATATTATTTTAATAATTAATTTTAAAATATAGAATATTAGTATAAAATAATGGCTACAAGCAGTTTATGGATTTTAGGAGGTAAAAATGAAAACAAATTTAGCAAATTTAATGAATATGGTTTCTGAATTTGACAGAACCTTTAACATGGTAGATGGAAACCTTAGATCACACATCTACACAACAACAGTCGAGGAATTGGATGGCAGAAAAACAATTGTTGAGGATTTTAGAGAAGATTTTAAAAATGAATTTATAGAATACAATGAATTGTTTGAAAAAATACAAAAAGCAAAACAAATAATTGCAAGAAAGAATAACGAATTAAAACTACCAGACGGAAACACCATTGCAGATACATTAATTACAATTAATCTTTTACGTAAAAAAATGTACTTAATTGAAAGCTTATTATCTGAAAAAAGTTCAAAAAGAAGAGTAACAGAAGTAAATAACTCATATTTTGAAGCAAAAGAAGTAAATTTCGACGCAAACGCTATGAAAGAAGTATACGATAAAATTCAAACTGAGATTCAAAATCTTGAATTTGAAATTTCAAAATTGAATTCTAAAGAATTTGAGGCTGAAATCTAATTTTTTGGTGCTATGTGAGACATAGCTTAAATCATCATTCTGTATTTTGCTTTCCACTCAATTGCAAAATTCTAAATGAGAGCCAGCCATAGGCAATATACTAATTTTGAAACACTGTTTTCAAATTTATTGCCTTTTAAAGTAGCAAAGTCCTACGGACTTTATTAGACACTTCTAGTGTCTGCTACTCGTGCATTTATTTGTAAATTTATTAATTTTTAATCAGAAATGATATTAGATTTTTTAAATTTACAAATTACAATTCACCAAATTATTTACAAGTTATTTTTACAAATAATGCCATTTTAACTATGAAGTGGTTTCAAATAAATAGTGTATAAATACACCAAACATAAATAATAAATTGAATCAATCTCTGATTGACTCACACAAATAAATGCACTTTTTATATTAGGACTAACCCACCTAATATAAACTAAAAAGCCAGTAGAAATTCTACTGGCTTTTACATTTAATCCAAAACTTGGCTTCTGTTTCTATAAAGTATTACTTCAACTTTGGTGCAACCATCTTTGTTTTCTGTAAGCACAACATTCCAATCATTATACTTAAAGTCTGTATTCTCTCCTATTTTTTCCACCTCAAAAAAGCTTGCTATTTTTAAATCTTCTTCGGGAATTTGTGACAATATTTCTCCAATAGTTGGATATTGTACATAAGGATAAATTCCTTTATAGTAACACTCTATTTTCTTGTATGCTTCATAACTTCTATTAAATCCAATGAATTGAACCGGGCACGTATCCCATTCTCTACAATTTCTCAACTCCGTTATTTCGTAGTTAATAACTCTTCTTCCGTTATATAGTGGCTTTATATGTTGAAACCGTTCCAGTAATTCTTCATCAGAAATTATAGGAATTATATTATACAACTCTCTACCTCCTATTAATCAAATTATTGTTGTTAGGATTACTAGTCTATAATCTTGCCGTGATAAATATAACATTATTTATCACCTATTTCAAGCATTTATAAGTACAAAAAAGCGATGGCAATTATAGCCATCGCTAATATACTATTTAATAACAATTGTATACATTCTTCCTGGAATATAGATTTCTTTTACAATTTCTTTTCCATCAATGAATTTCTTTATATCATCGCTAGATTTAGCAGCTTCTTCAACTTCTTCTTTTGATGCATCTTTATGAACTAAGATTTTACCTCTTAATTTTCCATTTATTTGTACTGGAATTTCTATTTCATCATCAATCGTCTTTGTTTCATCAAATGTAGGCCATGGTTCATTAGAAATTGTTCCATTATGACCAAGCATTTCCCATAATTCTTCAGTAATAAATGGTGCAACCGGATTTAACAATTTAACAAATCCTTCTGCATATTCTCTTGGTAAAGAGTCTTCTTTATATACTGCATTTACAAATATCATCATTTGAGATATTGCTGTATTAAATTGTAGTGTTTCATAATCTTTAGACACTTTTTGAACTGTTTGGTGATATACTTTTTCCAAATTCTTGTTTTCAGAGTCTGTTACTTTTCCGCTTTCAAAAATTCTATATACTCTATCTAAGAATTTTCTAGCTCCTTCTACACCAGTCTTACTCCAAGGTTTATCAGCTTCTAGTGGTCCCATAAACATTTCATAAAGTCTTAATGTATCTGCACCATATTCATTAATTACATCCATTGGATTTACACAGTATTCTGGATGACGTTTACCCATTTTATTTCCATCTTCACCAAGTATCATTCCTTGATGGACTAATTTTTTAAATGGTTCCTTTACTGGAACAATTCCTTTATCAAATAAATAATTATTCCACATTCTAGAATATAATAAATGTCCTACTGCGTGTTCTGGTCCGCCAACATATAAATCAACTGGTAGCCAATGCTTCATCAATTCTTTATCTGCAATTTCTTTTTCATTATGAGGATCGATATATCTTAAGAAGTACCAGCTTGATCCTGCAGATCCTGGCATTGTATTCGTATCTCTCTTGCCTTTTTTGCCATCAATTGAAACATTAACCCAATCAACTGCGTTAGCAAGTGGTGCATTTCCACCATGAGCTTTATAATCTGTTAAATCAGGTAGTATAAGTGGAAGTTCTTCATCTTTTAGACAAATAATTGAATCATCTTCCATATGCACAACTGGCATTGGTTCTCCCCAATATCTTTGTCTTGCAAATATCCATTCACGAATCTTATAGTTAATCTTCTTTGTTCCAAGATTTCTTTCTTCAAGCCAAGCAATCATTTTATCTATTGAATCTTGCTTATTCATTCCATTTAAGAAACCAGAGTTAATATGAAGTCCATCTCCAACATAAGCTTCTTCTGCAATATCTCCGCCTTCTAATACTTGAATAATTTCAAGTCCAAATTTCTTAGCAAATGCATAATCTCTTTCATCATGTGCAGGAACCGCCATAATTGCTCCTGTACCATAAGTTACTAACACGTAATCTGAAATCCATATAGGGATTTTCACATCATTAACAGGATTAATTGCATAGCTTCCAGTGAATACACCTGTTTTATCTTTGTTTAATTCTGTTCTTTCTAAATCAGATTTCTTGGCACATTCTTCTTTATATTTTGCAACTGCTTCTTTTTGTTCAGGAGTTGTAATTTTATCTACTAAAGGATGTTCTGGTGAAAGTACGCAATATGTTGCGCCAAACAAAGTATCACAACGTGTAGTAAATACTGTGAATGATTCATCTGTATCTGCAACTTTAAATTTTACTTCTGCACCAATACTCTTACCAATCCAATTTCTTTGAATTTCTTTTGTAGATTCTGGCCAATCAATTTCATTTAGTCCATCTAGTAATCTTTCAGCGTATTTAGGAATATCTATAATCCATTGCTTCATATTCTTACGAATAACAGGATATCCTCCACGTTCACTCTTACCATCAATTACTTCATCATTTGATAAAACTGTGCCTAGTTCTTCACACCAATTAACTGGCATATCTACACATTTAGCTAATCCATCTTCTACTAATCTTTTAAAAATCCATTGTGTCCATTTATAATAATCTGGTGAAGAAGTTTGGATTTCTCTATCCCAATCATAACTAAAACCAAGTCTCTTAAGTTGTGCTCTAAATGTTTTAATGTTTTCTTGTGTAAATTCATTTGGATGATGTCCTGTTGTAATAGCATATTGTTCTGCAGGAAGTCCAAAGCTATCAAATCCCATTGGATGTAGGACATTATAGCCTTGCATTTTCTTCATACGAGTTACTATATCTGTAGCTGTATATCCTTCTGGATGGCCACAATGTAAACCAACTCCTGATGGATATGGAAACATATCAAGTGCATAAAATTTTGGTTTAGAAAAATCCCATGCATCTGTTTTAAATGTTTGATTTTCTTCCCAATATTTTGCCCATTTTTCTTCAATTTTTTTGTGGTCGTATGCCATTTTGTAATTCCTTCTTTCTTTTTAATCAAATTAAAACACGGCCTTTCAATCCTAAGGACGAAAAGCCGTGGTACCACCTTAATTTATTCTTTTTCTCGCTATAACGGGCGAACCCAAAACATCCAAAAGCAAGTTCATAAACTAGTATTTTAGGCCCTCTCAGCAATAAAAAGCCTTCTCTGTAAAAAATTTCATTTACTACTACTCTTTCTTCATCTATTCCATGTTTTTACGATATTATACTAGTTTTAAGTAAAAAGTCAATGTTTACGAGGTTTAATTACATATTTTCACTCTTTGTTAGCATTTCATACATTCTTTGAATATCTTTGTATTCGTAGTAAAATTCACCTGTTTTTCTTTTAACTCCACCTACTATGTAGTATTTATCGTTATCTAGATCAACTATATATGAACTTGAAATACGGCTCAGTTCTATCTTTTTAAGTCTTTCTTTTACGCCTTGATCACTTTCTGGTGTTATACGATATGTTCTTTCACCAAAATCTGAAGCACTTGACAATCCACATTTTGTAGCATAATCATCAAGCTCTGATTGAGTAATGATTCCATCTGCAACTTCTCTAGTAATAGTTTTTCCAAAGAAGTAAAACTCATCATATTGATCTGGTCTCAATTCTACATCAGCAACTGCCTGTTCACATGCATCTTTAATACTTTTCAAACTACTATATGCGGCAGCAACTCTTGCTTCTGGTGCAATGTTATTTGAATAAAAAACTGCAAATGCTGTAAGCATGAGTAAAATAATAACAGTAATAACAAGCATAACAATTGTAACACCATGATTATTCTTTAGTACCTTATCCATTAATTATCACCCTATCATTTTGTAATTTCACTTTTTAATATTTTGTACATCTGTATATGTTCTAATTCTATATCCATCAACATCAACGTATCTACCATTGTAGTATCTTACTTCAACATCATCTTTATTAGATTCATAGCTTTCATTCAACTTAAACTCATAACTTCTTTTTAGTTCATCTACACCAATATTTTTTTTAACTACGTTTTCATTATATTTATTTGCTGCAGGATCACCGCTATAGTCTTGCAAACCATAAACTACATACCATGTCTCATCACCATATTGTTTCTTTTCACAATAGTCTTGTCCTTCAACTAGTTCTTCCCCTGCGTTATATAGGCTTCTCATTGTGTTAACTGATTCATAAACCGATTTGAATTCTGATAAGATCAGCGCTGTTTCACCCTTCTGTGTTACTGGTCTTGTATTCCAAATAGCAATAACAGCAAGCAAAATAAGTATTATAATAACAACTACAAGTTCAATTAGTGTTATACCTTTTTTCATAAAACTTTTCATTTGTTCCTCCGACATTTAAATATAATTATACTTATACAAATTTTATTATATTTAAGCAATATATGCAACAATTGCAATATTTATTTAATATTACAAAAATAAAAAAGAATGCTTAATTTAGCATTCTTTTCTTTATTCGTTATAATATTTTTAATCCAGCATATTTGGCCATCAGTCTCTTCATTCCTACTTTTTCAAATTTGATTTCTACTTTTAGATCATCATCTTCTGGTTCTATATTAACTATCACA
>Ga0247609_10002123_pt1 | contig 21659 bp, 20 predicted proteins | sample 172DNAGHGlowgp2_FD_193487 | JGI IMG/M metagenome (GOLD analysis project Ga0247609, IMG submission 193487) | Sheep rumen microbial communities from Palmerston North, Manawatu-Wanganui, New Zealand - 1728 DNA GHGlow gp2 | ecosystem: Host-associated > Mammals > Digestive system > Stomach > Rumen ...
CAAATCCTGCTTTATCCTCGGGAAGAACCTCTGCATAATACTCAGTAATTCCTGCTTCCGAAGCAATCTTCTTTGCCGTTCTTTCACTGTCTCCGGTCATCATAACTATATGTTCAAATCCTTCACCTCGAAGTCCTTCTATAACATCTTTAACTTCTTCCCGCATCGGATCTTCTATCAAAATGCATGCTACCAGAACTCCGTTCTTCGCAAAATAAAGATGTGAATATTCATCAGGAAGGGAATCGAAAAGTTTCTTCTTCCCTTTGGGAACGATTGCGCCTTCGTCTTCCATTACAAAATGGTAACTTCCGATAACTACTTTCTCATCATTGATCGTCGATGCGATGCCGTGTGCGACAATGTAATCAACATCCGCATGCATTTCTTCATGAAGCAAACCTTTTTTCTCCGCGGCATCAACAACAGCACGCGCAACGGAATGAGGAAAATGTTCCTCAAGGCATGCAGCTTCGCGAAGCAATTCATCCTCATCTTCACCGTTAAAAGATACAAGTCTGACTACCGTAGGCCGGGCTTTTGTAAGAGTTCCCGTTTTATCAAGAACGATCGTATCCGCCTCTGCTATGGCTTCCAGGAATCTTCCTCCCTTTATGGTAATACCGTATTCCGCTGCTTCTTTAATCGCAGACAACACCGAAATAGGCATTGCCATCTTAAGCGCACATGAATAATCAACCATCAAGACCGAAAGTGCCTTTGGTACGTTGCGACTTATCAACCATGTTAATCCCGAACCCAGCAGAGTGTACGGAACCAGTTTATCTGCAAGTCTCTCCGCTTTGCTCTCCAATGATGATTTGAGTTTCTCCGATTCTTCAATCATTTTTACGATTTTGTCGAATCTTCCGCACCCTTCCGTCTGAGTGACTCGTATGGTCAATTCGCCTTCTTCGACGACAGTTCCGGCAAATACACTCATTCCGACATTCTTGCACACCGCTTCGGATTCACCTGTCATCGATGCCTGGTTAACCATAGCTTCTCCACGGGAGACTTCGCCGTCAAACGGGATCATATTTCCCATTCTGACAACAACCTCATCTCCGACTTCGATCGCAGATGAATCGATCTGAATTTCACCTAAATCCGTAAGAAGCCAGACCTTGTCAATGTTTAACGACATCTGTCTTGCCAGATCGTCGATGGAACGTTTATGTGTCCAATCCTCCAGAGTATCACCGATCTTTAATAAAAACATGATACTCGATGCAGTATTGAAATCGCCTGAAAGTACTGCTGCCGTGATAGCGATAGCATCCAGTAATTCAACCTGAAGGCGTTTGTTCTTAAGAGTCTTTAAACCACGCCAAATATAGAAAGCCATTTTGGCTGCAACCCAAATTCTTCTGACATAAAGTGGGAGTATGAGTCTCTTGCCATAATGTAAAACAATGCTTGTAATAATTTTTTCCGAATATTTGGCTTCGAGTTCCCTGCTCGAGCACTCAAACACTTTCTCGGGTACCTGCACGGAATCAAACGAGAATTTTCTTATGTAATTAATGATCTGCATTCTGTCGCAATCATAAAAGATCACGGCATCGGCAGTTCTCTCATACACTTTAACTTTTTTAATACCTGCGAATTTGTTAAGATAATATTCAAAGCTGTCAGCTTCCTTGAAAGTCAAGCGTTTTAAAGCCAGATGAATTCTGAGTCTGCCTTTTATTTCATGCTCAATCTTGAATTTCATTTTTTATGCTTCTTTCTTTATGGTTTATCCTTTATTTCTTCTTTGAAGTCTTTTTTGAATTGGTTTCTTCTTTTGTTTCTTCTGCTTTCTTTGTTGACTTTGCTTTTGCTTTGGCAGTCGATTTCTCAGTTGAGGTCTTTTTTTCTTCAGGCTCTTCTTCTACTTCTTTCTTAACTTCCTCTGCCTCGATATCATCCCAGTCATCAACTTCTGTTTCTTTATCCTTTTTTGCTCTTTCCTCGTTGATAACCTTGGCCTCTTCGTAAATATCTACGCAGTTTTCTTTAACGCTTGTTGCCTGATCAAGAACATAATCCTTAGCTCTTAATACACCCGCTGTACAATGGGTGTATACTTTCTTGGCATCCTTTGAGCAAAGCATTTTAATGCCCCATAATCCGAATAACGTTCCTCCTGCAAATAATGCAATTCCTTTCCATGCTTTCATAACTTTTTCCTCCTATAAATGTTAGTAACGGCTAACTTTATATTCAAGCAATCGGCGGTCAAAGTTAGTTTGCTTTAACCGCCGATTTGTTTATATCACACTATTTCGTTTGTTTCAATATTTTATTTTGATTTTTTGCAAAAGATGGTGCGAAACCCTGTCCTCTGTTTCTTTATGATTGAAGTGAAACCATGTGTGCATATGTTCCGTTAGCATTCATAAGCGAAGTGTGATTTCCTTTCTCTACTATCTGCCCGTCAGATATAACAAGTATCTGGTCTGCATCTTTTATGGTCTTTAATCTGTGGGCAATAACAAGCAATGTCTTGTCTTTGCAAAGTTCAGAGATTGCTTCCTGAATTGCTCTCTCGTTATCCGCATCAACGCTTGCCGTAGCCTCATCAAGTATAACTATCGGCGCATCCTTTAATATACATCTGGCAATCGATATACGCTGTTTCTCGCCACCTGAAAGAGAAGCTCCTCCTTCGCCGATCACTGTGTTGAATTCATCGGGAAGCTGCATGATGAAATCATAGCATCTGGCTTTCTTTGCCGCTTCTTCTACTTCTTCTTTTGTAGCCTCGGGACGTCCGATTGCGATATTATTGTAAATCGTATCCTGGAATAAATATACTCTCTGAAATACCATGCTTATCTGGTCCATCAAACTGCCAAGAGATATGTCTTTTATATTTTCACCTTTAACTTTGATCTGTCCGTTCTCAATATCCCAGAATCTTGCAAGAAGAGAAGCCACCGTTGATTTGCCTCCTCCGGAAGGTCCCACAAGAGCTGTCATTTCTCCTGAGTTTACGGTAAAAGAAATATCTTTCAGCACATCTTTATCTGTATAGCCAAAGGTTACATTTTCATATTCGATTTCCGTATTGCTTTCGGCATTTTTTGTGTCGGGAGTAATTACTTTTTTGCCTTCGTCCTTTAATTCTTCTGCAGCAAAAACTTCTTCTATTCGATCAAGCGCAGCATCCGTTACCGTAAGTCTTGCCATCTGACCGTAGTAAGCCTTAATGGATGTAAAAAGATCAAACAAAAACAAAGTCATGCCCATCAGATAAACATCTGTCATCTCTCCGTAAACATACATCAATGCCGACAATGCGAGCATCAGAGATGTTCCGATACCGAATGTAATATAAAGTGCTCTAGCGCAGGGTGCGTAAGCCATCTCAAATCCGATACTTTCCCTGCAGCTTTTTTTGAATTCATCCGAAAGTCTTTTGGATTTTTCTCCGAGCATGTTATAAGACTTGATAATTCCTATTCCCTCTGCAAAATCAAGCACTTCCTCCGTAAGCGATTCGCTTCCTTCCTGCTTGATGACGGAATGTTTGAGCGATGTCTTAAGCATCCAGTCTCCGACTAAAAGGAACGCAACGACTATGATAACCGAAGCTATTCCGAGTCTTATATCCATGAAAAACATCATTACAACCATGAGTGTCTGAGAAATAATAAATGATACGAGTTCCGATAAAACACCCATGCAGTTTTCTTCGATAAACACCATGTCTGTCGAAAGAACCGCACTTATTTTTCCAATGTTTCCTTCGGTGAAAAATCCCATCGGCATTTTTCTTAAATGATCGCCGAGTTTCATTCTCACATCTGCAAAAACCTTATAACCGGTTGCAGACTGCAAAACGTTGTTTATGTGTTCGAATACAGCTTCCAATACAACGCTCAAAGCCAGGATTAAACCCAAAATCAGGCACTTTTGTTTTGTCATTGTTCCCTGCATAAAGAAGTTTATAACCAAAAATCCAAGCATCAAAGGCGCTTTCATCATAACGCCTTTTAAAAATGATGTTATATAAGATACTCTGATAGTTCCTTTATATTTGCCTGTAAATTTTACAATTCTGTGCAGTATTTTTAACATTTTATGCCTCCTTAATCTTCCATGTGCTTGCGCTGACGGAAGCATCCCAGAATTTCTTGTATTCCTCGCATGCGGATAAAAGATTGTCGTGGGTATCTGCAGCTATGCATAAACCATCCTTCATTACACATATTTTGTCAGCGTTTTTAACCGTGGATAATCTGTGTGCAATGACAAGAACGGTCTTATCCTTAATTATTTCATCTATCGCAGCATTCATCTTTTCTTCGTTTTCGGGATCCATAAAAGCTGTTGCTTCATCAAGAACGATTATGGGTGCATCCTTTAAAATAGCCCTTGCAAGTGAGATTCTTTGTCTCTCGCCACCTGAAAGCTGTTTGCCACCGTCTCCCGCCATGGTGTCTATACCGTCGGGAAGTCTTTCAAAGAATTCATCACACTGAGCTCTCGAAGCAGCCTTTAATACTTCTTCTCTGGTAGCATCAGGTTTGCCTATAAGAATATTTTCATACAATGATGTATTGAATAAGAATTGCTCCTGCGAAACAAATGCGACCTGATCGTTAAGAGCTTTAAGCGTCATGTCCGTTATATCCTGGCCGCCTATTTTAATGCTTCCTTCGTTTAAGTCGTAATAATGTACAAGAAGTTTTGCCAGCGTGGATTTACCGCTTCCGGATTCTCCTACAAGTGCGGTGGTTGTTCCCTGCTTCATCGTCAGATTCACTCCGTGAATAACTTCCTTGTCTTCATACCCGAAGTGTATATTTTCAAATTCAACATCTCTGTTTATACCGTTAAAACCGGAATTTCCTTCTTTAAGAGGAGGATTATCCATCAGTTTTTCCAGTTCATCGATCTTATAATTTAGCTGGGGGAACTTACCTGCAAAATTCAACGCTTTTAAAACCGAGGGTCCTACCGCAAATGACATGCACATTACAAGAATCAATCGGTCAAGTGTTAATGCGCCGGACAAAATCATGGAAGAACCTATCGGCAGAATAAGAAGTGTAAGGCAGGGCAACACACTTGAATAAATAGCCATCCAAGGCCAGCAAACCTTATACCAGGCAATAGTAAAATCACGATATGCCCTTACCGTCTCTCCGAATTTTTTATATGAATCACCATCCTTGTTAAATACCTTAACGACTTCCATTCCGTTTACATACTCAACAATTGTGTTATTCATTCTGGCTGCCGATTCATAATAATCGTTCATCTTGGCCATACCGGCTTTCATCATCATGCTCATTGCTAGCATTCCGACAAAAAGAGGCACAAGAGACAATAATCCGAGTCTCCAGTCGACAATAAACATGAGAATGATAATCAATACCGGAATAAATATATTTGCTATTCCTTCCGGAATTGCATGTGCCAAAAGGAGTTCTATCATATCGATATCATCCGTAAATATTTTCTTTATACGTCCTGTTCCGAGATTCTGAATATTGCCGAGAGGTTGTTTTTCAAGTTTTCCCTGGAGGGATATTCTGATGTTTTTCAGTGTGTTATACGCACTTACATGAGAAAAACATAATCCCTGAACATATGAAAACGCAAAGATCAATTCACAAAGCGCAACCAAGAGCACGCGAATAATAATATACTTAATGTCTATATGTTCTCCTCTTGTTAAGGGAGATATTATCTGATACAAAAAGAAATAGGGAGCAACATTGGCGATAATTCCGATGCACATCAGTATCGCCGCCCACACCGTATACTTCTTGTATTCCCCCATATACGGGGCAACTTTTTTAAACATTTCTTTACTCCTTTACTTAAGTTCTATAAATTTCTTCAGGCCATCGACTGAAGTACTGTCTATCCTGTAGCTGTCAACAACCGATCCGTTATCCATTTGAATAACATAGTCGCAGCATTTTAAGATAAATTCATAATCATGCGTTATTATCAGAACCGTTTTGCCGATTCTTTTTAATTCTTTAATCAAATCCGCAACAAGATACATATGGTTAAGATCCAAACCGCTCGTAGGTTCATCGAAGATGATAATCGGTTTGCTTGATGCAATTCCCGATGCTATGGCCGTTCGCTGTTTTTGTCCGCCGGAAAGCGCCATTGGGTGCACGTCACAATAATCCGAAAGGGATAATTTATCCAGGATTTCTTTGGCTTTCTCTTCCTTTTCTTCCTTATCCGTTTTCCTGTCAGTCATACTCAGCATTACTTCATCAAGCACGCTCTCGGTAAAAAGCTGATGATTGACATCCTGCATAATCATGTAGCAGTTTCGAAGCCTTTCGGAATTGCTTAGTTTTTTACCTTTGTAAACAATCGAGCCTTTGTTCCTTTTTTCCAATCCGCATATGTTTCTTACAAGTGTACTTTTTCCCGCACCGTTGTGGCCGATAATGGCAATCACATCATTGCAGGGAACCGATAAATCAGGAACACTGACAGAGTGCTTTTTATCCTTGTATGAAAAGAAAAAGTCTTTGAACTCCATGCAATTGTTCGATTCGTTTTGTTTCGAGTCAAAATCATTTTCAATCGGTATATCCTCAAGCGATAAAGCACGAAGTCCCAAATCTTCGCAATCTTTATACTTCAAAAGAGAGATTTCTTCTTTGTTTAAATCTTTTATGATTTCACCGTTTTCCATGACAATCATTCGGTCTGCAAGGTCTTTTAAAAAGAACAGTCTGTGTTCGGCTATTACAATTGTCTTGCCCTTCTTTTTCCAATCTTCGAGGATGTTTTTCAATCTCTTTATTGCACGATGATCAAGATTGGACGAAGGTTCGTCCAATACGATAATTTGCGGAGAAAGAACATCTATGCCGGCACATGCAACCATTTGCTTTTCGCCACCGGAAAGATCGAATATATTTCTGTCTAAAAGACTTTTAATATGCATGGAATAAGCAGTATCGATTATCTTCGATTTGATTATTTTGGGATCGATGCATTGATTTTCAGCCGCAAATGCAATCTCATCGGTCGTGTTGACATTGAAAAACTGTGATCTCGAATTTTGAAAAACACTTCCTACTTTTTCCGAGGCATCATATATAGTCATCTCTTTCGTATTTTTTCCGTCAAGATATATTTCTCCTGTCAGCTCACCGTTATAAAACTTTGGAATAAGACCGTTTATCAGTCTTATGATCGTTGTCTTCCCGCAGCCTGAAAAACCCGTTAACACAACAAATTCGCCGTCGTTAATCTTTAAGTTTAATTCCTTAACTCCGACAGCATCTTTTTTATTGCCCTCAGCATCGGTTATATTGTATTTAAAAGTGACATCTTTAAACTCAATCATATTGGACCTCAGAAAATAAAGAAAATTACAAGCATTGCAATTAGTGCAACAATCAACATCACATCGAACACTTTCATTCTGACATCGCATATGTGAGTTCTTTTTTTATGCGCTCCCAGTCCCTTGGTTAGAGAAGCTGCCGACAAATCATTGGCAATCTGAACCGTCGACATCATTATGGGGACTAAGATATATTCGATATATACAAACGGATTTTTAACCGTCTTTCCGATTCCGCGCATTTTCATCGCATCATGTATTGAGGAATACTCCTCTTTTAGTGTTGGAAAGTATCTGAACATAACGGACATCGGAATGGTAATTACTTTGGGAAAATGCATTTTATCCATAGCCGTTACGAATTCGCTGACAGATGTTGACTTAACAACATACCATCCGCAGAGATAACTCGGACCGAATCTCGAAATAATACCGCATATAATCATTATTACAAGATTCAGAACACCCTGAGTTTTGGGGACGATAAATCCTTCACACAGTTCAACGCATAAAAGAATGAAAAGATATCCGAATGCCGATTTAAACTGCCTGACCGATAAAAGAAGAACAAACGGAACGAAGGTACAGATAATACGAAGAATGTATTCCACACCTGTCAGTTTCCCGCTCATCATAATGATTCCAACGGTAATAAGAATCATTATCTTTGTCCTCGGGTCTATTTTCAAACCTGTTTTTTCGGTTGTTAACTGAAGTCCGATATCCATTAAACCATACCTGCTTTTTTGAAATGTTTCTTAAGAACTCCTGCTCCGAGTAAGCCTCCTATCAAACCTCCGACAAGACACATTGCAATCATTGCAAAGAACATCCATGTGGGTGTATAAGACATCATCTTATCTACATATTCCTGTCCGTATCCGTCCACAAGAGAAGCGAAATAGGACTCTCTGAAGCTGAAGAAAAATGCAATTGTCATTCCGAGAATCCAGAGACTGAAAGTTGAAGAACCTATCACACAGCATTTAATGCTTTCATATTTTCCTAAGAATAAAACAAGTTCCGTCAAAAGACCTGCGCCGATGCAGAAGATAAAAATAGGATAAGGATGTCCTGTTACGAACATGAGTATCGCGATTATTACGCTTGTTATTAGAACCATTCCGAAATGTTTAATCTTCGAAAAATAAAGCATAAGCGGTATGCCTACCAGAATAGGCGCAATCAGAGGCATGATTGCCATAAAAATGGGAATGAAGCCAAGACAGGCAACTATAAATGTAAGTACAAAATACAGTGCCGTGAATACGCCGACCGTGATCAGATCTTTGATCTCAAATTTTTTTTGCATGTTAATCCTCCTTGTGGGTTAGTTTTCTCTAACCCTGTTTATATTTTTTTAGCCGTCAAAGGACGGCTTTATTATTATTCCATACCGATAGCGGCTGACCAGTTAAAGAACGAACAAACCACCTTGCAGTGTTCCTCTATCTTTTTCCATGACATATGATGAATGAAAGGTTCATAAATGGATGCCCAAAATGATGTGCACAGTACATGCATCTCACTTTCGGTAATATCCGCCTTGGCAAGTCCGCGCCTCTTGGCTTCGAGATAGTACTGCATGTATGCCTTTGTCATCCTCAATGCAAAATCATGACCGTAATTCTCATAAGAAGAACCCGCAGCTTTTTCAAGAAGCAGAACAAAATCATCTCTTATCTTCCAAAGCATCCGAAACATTTCCAAAGTATATTCCTCGTTCATGCACCAGGAGGTTCTTATTTCTTCATCTGAAAGATTCTTAAACTCCACATCGGTTCGTGAATTAATAAATCCGTCCAGCATATCCGATGTTTCTTTAACAACCGCACCGAACAGTTCGTCTTTCCCTTTGTATCTTTTGTATACGGCGCCGGTTGTTACCCCGGCATTATCGCAGATTGTCTTTAAATCAGCTTTTAAAAAACCCTGCTCTGCGAACTCAAGTCTCGCACTTTCCAAAAGTCTTATATCAATGCTTGTATCTCTTACCGACATAAAAAACCTTTCTCCTGAATATTTGATAATCAAATTACCGATAATCATATTATCGGTTTGCCCTTTATTTGTCAAGTTATAATTATAAAAGAAATGACGGAGCACGACCGTAAGCCGACACTCCGCCAAATCTATAAACTAATAAGGATTAACAGTATGATTATTATTCAAGTCCTTCCGCCTGCTTTTTAAATGCCTTTCCTGCAAGGAAAACACCTAAAAAAGCTAAAGGAACAACTAAAACAAGCGCAATCACAATACCCGGAACATTGCTTATAACTTTAGCCATTTTGTCCGCATAGCCCACGGGCATTTCTTCAAGAGCCTCTCCGAGTGCATATTCGTTATTGGTCCACCAATGTGCTGAATTTCCAGTTTCCCGCTGTCTGCTGCTCATTCCATAATGCAGCATATCTTCCGCCTTTTTTTAAGAGTTCTTCATGATTGCCTTCTTCAGTGATTATGCCGTCATCCAGAACAATTATTTTATCTGCATTCATAACCGATTGAAGACGATGCGCTATCACCATAACTGTTTTGTTTTTTACCAGTTCATCTATCGCCTTTTGTATAAGGACTTCGTTCTCGGGATCCAGACTTGCTGTGGCTTCATCCAAAAAGACTATCGGAGCATCTGACAGAATTGCCCTTGCTATCGAAATACGTTGTTTCTCTCCGCCTGACAGCGTTGAACCGCCTTCTCCTACAATCGTATTGTAACCATCCGGAAGTGACATTATAAAATCGTGACATGCAGCCGATTTGGCCGCAGCATAAATTTCTTCATCCGATGCATTGTTTTTGCCGATACGAATATTCTCGGCTATGGTATCTTTAAAGAGGTATACATCCTGGAAAACCATGCTTATTTTCGATAACAGATGTTCCTGCGTCATCGATTTAATCGGAACTCCTCCGATGCTTATCTCTCCTTCATCTATATCCCAAAACCTGGCAAGGAGTCTGGCAATCGTGGTTTTTCCCGAACCCGAAGATCCGACCAGTGCAACAAAATTCCGCTCGGGAATATCAAAGCTTATCCCTTTGATCACTTCGTTTTTACCGTCATAGGCAAAATAAACATCTTTAAAAGATATTTCGCTTCCTTTCGTAGTTTGAGACGGATTCGTTACAGGCAATTCTTTTTCATCTTTTAATGCAATTAATTTATCAACACACTGATTCGTTCTTGCCATGCTGATGATAAATACAAACAACTGCAGGATTGGCTCATAAACCTGAAGCGCGGCAAGCAGACACATGATGTAAAAAAATGGAGTAATCTCTCCCTTTGACAAAAGATATGCACCAACACCCATTACAATGCTTATCCCAAGGAAAAGAATGGCTCTTCCGTACATTGATACCGCACCGCCTGCTTTTTCCTGTTTTTTGGAATCGTCTCTGAGTTTGGCAAAACTCTCCTTCAAGGTCTCGAATGCGCTTCCTGCACGGTTATATGCCTGAAGTGTCGTAATTCCTCCGGTATACTCAATAACATTTGCAGCCGTCTTTTGTTGAATGGCGATAAGTTCCGAACTCGTATGCGCTACGCGCTTATAGCTTATCAAAGCAAACGGAACAGCAAGCGGGATTACTATGAAAACAGCAAGAGTCATTTTTACGCTAAACAGACTAAGCACTATTAAAGCTATCAAAAGTCTGATAATTATTACCGCACCATTAGCCACAACACTTGAAGAAAGATTTTCTATTTCCTCGTAATTACGCATTAAAAGGGTCGACAGTTCTCCCGCATCGTGATCGGAAAAGAAGCCCATCGGTAATCCTTTCAGTTTGTCTCCGAGTCTCAGTTTTTCATTTTGCTGGAGCGATACATGACCTACGCATATGTCCAGATAGGTTTTTCGTCTGACAACGGCATACGCAATTGTCTGAAGCACCAGTATTCCCGTAAGAATCCAAAAAGGAATTTGATTGAAAACGCTCGTCTTTTCAAGTATGGGGGCAAGAAAAAGATATACCGCACACATCAATATACTCGAAGGGATGGATGCCACGAAACTGTCAAGAAAAAGCCATGCTATAAATCTAACGTATTTTCCTTTATTACCGTATGTAATAATGTCCAGCCATTTAGAGAAGTGTTTACGCTGTTCCATATTCTTTCCTCCTCATTATCCAGTTATCGCGGTGATCATTTGCATCCACCATATCCCTGTACAGTTTGCATTTTTGCAACAGTTCTTCATGATTTCCGATAGCTTCAAGTTTGCCCTCATTCATAACCAGAATATTATCTGCATTCTGTATGGTCTTTAACCTGTGAGCAATCATTATTACGGTTTTGCCTTCCGAGAGTTTTGAAAATGCTTTCTGAATCCTGGCTTCATTTTCAGCATCGGCATATGCCGTCGCTTCATCCAAAACTACAATCGGCGCATTCTTAAGAATTGCCCTTGCAATCGCAATTCGCTGTTTCTCTCCGCCCGAAAGTCCGGAATTGTCGGTTACCACTGTTTTATATCCCTCGGGAAGGGCTTCTATCGTCTCTGCTATATTTGCCGCCTCAGCAGCTTTTTTAACATCATCAAAAGAAGCTTTTTCATTACCCATACGGATGTTGTTCTCTATGGTGTCATTAAACACAAATGAATCCTGAAAAACATACGCTATATTTTTTACAAGTTTCGAATGCGTAACCTCTTTAATATCTGTCCCGCCAATCTTTATACTTCCGCTGTCCAACTCATAAAAATGCAAAAGCAGTTGTGCGATGGTACTTTTTCCTCCTCCTGACGGCCCCACAAGAGCATTGCAGCTCCCCTGCGGTAATTTAAAACTTACTTCATTGCAGGCTTTTGCCTCACTTCCCGGATATGAAAAAACCGCGTTATCAAATTCTATATCAAAAGAATTTAGTGCTTTTCCTTCGCCTATAAGCTTAATCTCAGGTTCTGAAAGCAGTGCGTCTATTCTCTTCATTCCGACATTTATCTTTGTGCTGTCTATTGATACATTCATCATATTTTCAAGTGGTTCTTTTAAACCTGCACACACAATCAGAAAGAAAAGAGCCTTTGGAAGAACATCTGCATAACTTCCGGCATGATTCATCATTATTATTGTTGCAGGTAAAAGGAAAAGAACCTGCGCTCCGAAAAACGCATAATAAAGACCCATTCCGTTGGCATTGTAATAAGCGGTATCATGTACGGCTTTTGTAAATGAATTCAAATCTGTCTCATATCTTTTAAAAGCATTTTTTGTGTCTCCGAAAATTTTAATCACACTCATTCCGTGGATGTATTCGACTATGGTTCCTTCCATTTTTGCCTTGGACTCAGCCATGTTTTTTTGATGTGCCGCGCCGTCAGGTTTGCGAAGAGCCATGGCTAATATCGCAAACGAACAAATTATGGGAATTAAAGAAACAAGCGTCAACCGCCAATCGGTAATAAATAGAACAACTATCGTAAAAAGCGGAGTTGCAATGGCTGCTGCCACTTCACACATGCTGTGTGCAATAAAAATCTCTATCTGTTCAACATCCTCAATTATCAGTTTTTTAATACCGCCCTGACTGTTTGCCGTATAATATCCGGAAGAAATCTTGCCCATCTTTTCCATCAGTTTCATTCTCAGATCATACAAAATATCGAATGCTGCACCATGCGAAAGCATTGCGGATGAATAAGCACACACACCGTACATTACGGCACTCGCTGCCGTTATATATACGAGTACGCTTACTGATGAAAATGTAAAAGGCATTTCCTTGTAATATACAGTAATAATTTTTCTCAATATCATATAAATGGTGAAATAAGGAATTATTTTGAACATACTTGAAAGCACTGAAAGCATGCACGCAAATGTTATTTTTGTTTTGTTAGTCTCGGCTAACTCAAGGAGTCTAAAAAAACCTTCCTTCTTTTTTGGTGTTTTAGTCATTTGTTCCCTCCTTGAAAATACATTCAAACAATACCCCAAACAGTTTCTCCTGAGTGCGTTTGTAGCCGCTTTCGTGAAGCATTGATCTGTTTTCTGCCGCCATGGCAAGTATCTTAAGCATATTGGATACCACCGCCGTATCAACTTCATCTCTGACACCTTCAAACATTAAGAATAATCTCTTAAGTATTTCAGTCTCCTCATCTATATTGACCTCACCTTTATCGGGGGAAGCATCTGCAAGTTTCTTCTCGTCTTCGGGAGTAAGATACTGATATACACTGTCACGGTTGTTGATGATTGCCTTAAGCACTTCCTTGCTCTCACTGACCGTAAGTCTGTCTCTTCCGTTTAACATTTCTTCCACTGCTTTCCAAAAACGCTTCCGGTTAAATTCTATAAGCTGTAAAACAAAATCCTCCTTCGACATGAAGAAGTTATAAAAAGTGCTTTTCCCTATACCTGCCTCAGATGTAATTTTCTCAACAGACATGTGAGTCATTCCGTGCTTTTTCAAGAGTTCAAGACCTGAAAAAAACATCTTCTCTTTAAGTTTTTCTTTTTCCGAAATAGTAAAGATTCTTGGTGACATTTATTACCTCGCGAATATTTTAAGATTTTTAACGACCATTTTTATTAAAATGGTCGCAATAAGTATTTTACTGCTCATTCCCTTCTCTGTCAACACACAAATAAAAAAACACCTGCCTGATTCTTCGTCAGGTAAGTGCCTTTTATTCTTTACGGAATTTAATTATTCTCTGACTTTCCTTCCGTATTCTGTTGCATTTTTTTTGATGCTCCTTATTGTATCTTTCTTGCAACCAAATGAAGGCGCATTTTTCTTGCGCGGTTTAATTTTTCGACTTTTAATCCGGCAGTGTCGCAAAATCCCCTTATCTCATCGAGAGATCTTGCTGCAACATCTCCGTGCCCTATCATATTGGCCATCGGCATTTCGGTATGATTCATAAGCCAGAGTATGGGCTTTGGTGCAGTATAATCCTGTAAAATAAGTCTTCCGCCCGGTCTTAATACTCTCTTAACACTGTCGAAAAACTTCTGCGGATCGGGATAATGATGAAAGCTGTTTGAGCATATGATAACATCAAATGAATTTTCATCAAACGGAAGATTTTCGCAATCTCCTACAATCCAGTCTACGCCTTCAAGATTCTTTGCTTTTCCCACTTCGATCATTCTTGGTGTGAGATCAATACCCGTATAATGTTTTGATGGATCTTTTTCGTATAAAAGAGATATCATCGGACCTGTTCCGCACCCGCAATCCAACAGGTCATGATAATCTTCTTTTTCAAGTTCCGAAGATATATAAGGATAATCTTCCTTACATATTTCATAGATTCCGGCGTGTTCGCTCTCATATACGTCTGCCGCTTTCGTAAACTCTTTTATCGTTAATTCCTTATATTGTTTTTCTGTCTTCATTTGAAGTTATTCCTCTTTTATTTTTTGGCGATCACACATATCCAGGGTTTGTTTGCATGATGAGTGGATTTTACTTTACTGAATCCCGCACTTTTAAGTGCTTCCTCAATTTCCTCGGCAGTGTGGCACTTCATTCCGTCTATGATTTTCTCGAATTTAAGGCCTGTTTCATCCATGCCGTCAGACTCATTGACAATCATAAAAACTCCGCCGGGTTTTAAAACTTTCGCAACCTGAGTAAAACATTTCTTAAGTCCCGGCCAGAAATATATCGTTTCAAAAGCCGTGGCAAGATCATATTTTTCTTCGGGAAGCATAAGTGCGGATACATCTCCCTGTCTGACCTCACATCTGCCCTGCTTGATAGCCTCCGCGTTGTATGCCGTTGCCTTACTGACCGAAACTTCCGAATAATCGATTGCGGTAACACGAGCCGCAGGATACTTTACAAGAAGCGCACCTGCGTTTCTTCCGCCGCCGCAGCCTATATCCACAATTTCTTCAGGTTCAATTGTCTTAAGGTAGGCCATGCCCCAGTCAGCCATCTTGGCATGTCCTCCGTTCATTCCGTTTACCATCATCTTTCCCAAAAATCCTTCCGGCTTTCTGGTTTGGCTCACATAGTTCTTAAATAATCCCATTATATTTCCTCCCTAAAAAAATTTTTCAGATTTTCATCCCGTCAAAACAGCCAGTTCTTCCAATGTTTTTCCTTTTTTATTCAACTCGCAATACGCTTTTGTGCAGTCATCATATCTTTTAAACAACCTTTTTGCTTTTTCCGGATTGGAATATGCTTTAAAACATCCGACACATTTTACGCCATCGCAGGGGTTCTTTATAAAGCATTCCACATCAGCAGGGGGATAGCCCAAAAACAGTCCGATTTCATGAGGAAATTCATCATCATTTTTTAAATGCTTAACAAGTTGTGCTATGCAGCAATCAGGGTTCTCGCACTTATATCCTTTTCTTTGAAGAATATTGGATGCGATGGGATTGTTTAAATCTTTTCTTAAATGAGAGGGGCGATAAAAATAAATAAGCGCCCTCTCTTTTGTTTTCTTTAACGGAATAACACGAAGTCCTTTTCCTCTTAAAAGATTGTTGAGTTCTCTGACTTCTTTGTTGATATCGTTATTCTCCGTAATGCCCACAGAAAACATGCTTCCCGTCTTAATTCCCGCAAGAGTCGGCGAGCAATGTTTAATTATGATTTCTTCGGACATTGAAACCTCCTGTCACTTGTGTTAGTGTTCGCTAACTATGTTTTTAAAATAAAAGCCTGATTGTTTAGGCTGATATTATTTATACTGAATTTGCGAGGAAATCATGGATTTTTCATACCGGCATTTCCATAAACTCGTCTATAGCCTTCAAAACCGGAATTGCGTATTCATCCCCGCTGAATACCCATTGTTCATGCTGCATGTCAAATTCTCTGATGTCGGGATTATGGAAATACTTTTTATATCTTTTAAGATATTTTTCGCCCATCTTGTTTGCGTATATAAAATGCGCAATCGTATGCTCCACATTAATATCGTTATCAAGATGTGTTAAAAGATCCGTATAATATTCGTTTTTTATAGACACGGGATTAAACCTTGAAAACCCCTGTACAAACTTTTCTGCCGTTTCCTCATCCATCAAAAAAAGTTTTTAAGTTTTTCCTTTGTCTTGTTTCTTTTTTTCTCGCTTTTGGTAACACTAGTAAGAAGCGGAACCACGAGCTTTGACTGAAGGTATGCACTCACCTTTCCGCTTTGATCAAGATCGGGACTTCCGAAAATCGCATGATCGATATGCACATTTTTTCTTTGTACAAGCTGACCTACAAAACTTGAACCAAGAGATGATCCGATTGCACCGTCAAGCCTTCCGCCGTGATTTTCTTTTATATACTTTTCTATTTTTTCGGTAACGGTAATCATATCGGGAAACACGCTGTCGGTCCCGTCAAAGCCGTCATAGTTGACGCATATTAAATGATACTTCTCCGATAAGTAAGGAATTACTCTTTCAAAATTAATCTGCCAGTCGCAGCACGTACCGGGTAAAAGCATCATTGTTTTTCCGGACATATTGCCCATTTCTTCAAATTTCATTTTTGCTCCTTTATATGATTATTTAACAAAAAATGAACATATCCATGCTGCAAGTGCCGATGCGGCAGGAAAAATAATTAAAAGTTTAAGAAGCTGGCTTTTTATGTTATATCCATACTTTCTGTTAGCATATACTTCTTCAACTTCAGGGTAATAATACTGGAAGAAATGATATTTCATAAGAAGAAAATAATCAAAATAAACCATGTCATAGATTTTATATGCCGAGAAAATAAACACGAATCTTATGAAAAACTGTAAGAATGAAAAACTGTTTCGAAAACCATCCCATATGGAGATAAATCCAACTCCCAAAATCATGATGAGGGCAAATGCCATAAGAACCCATCCGATTGCGTGGGCGCCATAGAAGAGTTCTTTTTCCCTCGGGATTAAAACTTCTCTGGCTTCTTGGGGAGCTGATGAAAGGAATTTATTGTTTTGAATAAATGCTACGGCAGAAAACAACATAAGTGTCATTGCCGCACAAAATATAATCGATAAAAATATTGTTAAAATCATTTTCTTTTACCACAGACTTTCCTGATTCCTCTTGCAAATTTCTCGGGTTTAAAAGGTGCCAGTCCTCCGTGCCCGACATTTTTGATAAGACGAAATCTGGTCTTTGGAAATACCTTTCTTATATATGCAATATCATTTTTTCTGTCCTTAACTTCCTCTTCGGCAACCCAGTATTCTATATTCGGGCAGACTTCTCTCACTATTATCGGCATCGAGTAATTGTTGCACGAATCAAAAGTTCTCCATATCGTTTTGTAGCTTATCATCTTCAATACTTTGGATGCATATTGTATGTCTTCTTTGGAGAGTTCATCCGTGGAGAACGCAATCTGAAGCAATTTGATGCCTCCGAATTTGCCTGCGGATATAAGCAGAAAATCTTTTACGGCTATTATCCTTGTTACAATCCACGGAAGCTGATAAGGGGTTATTCCGCCGTCTATAACAGCATTCTTAATTTTAATCCTTGCGTTCGCAAGCATCCTTGTAACTATGCTACCGCCCATAGAACATCCGTACACGCACTCAATTTCCGGTATCGAATGATTAATAAGCCATGCTTCAATCTCTGCGGATATTTCTTCGACACTCGTAAAATCATCCTTTCTGTCAGGGTTATATCCGGGGAGCGAAGGAATAACCAAATGAAAATCTTTATCAAGAAGCGGTATTACATACTCAAAATAATCCCACATTACAATGGATGGATGGATTAAAACAATTGTCCTGTCATTTTCTTTTCCGTATTCGTGAAATGTCATAAAACGCCCTTTATTAAAACATCGACATTAGTGTAGCCTAACCAAAGTTTCGAACAATGGGCGGTTAAAGTTAGTCCACCTTAACCGCCCGTTTATTTTATACCATAATATTTTCATTCATTCAATACTAAAACCCATAAATTTTTTCAAATATAAAAGACGGCCCCGGTCAGGCCGCCTTTTTATAGGAAAAGAATAATGTAACTAATACTTGGAGGAAGTATTATCTGCTGACATGAAATGCATCCATTTTAGGATATACAGCCGATGCTCCAAGCTGCTCTTCGATTCTTAAGAGCTGATTGTATTTTGCAACTCTTTCACTTCTCGAAGGAGCACCTGTCTTGATCTGGCATGTATTGAGCGCTACGGCAAGATCTGCGATCGTTGTGTCTGCAGTTTCACCCGAGCGGTGTGAAGAAATTGCCGTATAGCCTGCATTGTGTGCCATCTTTATGGCTTCAAGTGTTTCGGAAACGGAACCGATCTGATTTAATTTTATCAAAATTGAATTGCCTGCCCCAAGTTCAATACCTTTTTTAAGTCTCTCTGTATTGGTAACGAAAAGGTCATCGCCTACAAGCTGAACCTTGTTGCCGATCTTTTTAGTCATCCTCTGCCATCCTTCCCAGTCTTCTTCATCAAGACCGTCTTCGATGGAAATGATGGGATACTTGTCTACGAGGCTTTCCCAGTGAGCAATAAGTTCATCGGATGTGAATTCTTTGCCTGATTTGGGCTGTTTATAGAAGCCTTTGCCTTTTTCGCTCTTCCACTCAGAAGAAGCTGCATCCATGGCAATCATAAAATCTTTGCCGGGCTCAAAGCCTGCTTTCTTAATTGCTTCAAGAATCTTTTCAATGGCTTCTTCATCACTCTTAAGCTGGTTGGGAGCAAATCCGCCTTCATCACCTACAGCCGTAACGTCGCCCATTTCCTTGATTAATTTCTTTAAAGTATGGAATACTTCGGCACACCAGCGAAGTCCTTCTTTGAATGAAGGAGCGCCTACAGGCATAATCATGAATTCCTGAGTATCAACAGCACTGTCTGCATGAGCACCGCCGTTTAAGATATTCATCATGGGAACGGGAAGTCTGTTGCCGCCTACACCCCCTAAAAATCTGTAAAGAGGTATGTCGAGTGATTTTGCCGCAGCACGTGCGGTTGCAATTGATACAGCAAGAATTGCGTTAGCTCCTAAATTGGATTTATCCTTGGTACCGTCCGCTTTAATCATTGCAGCATCTACAGCATATGTATCCGAAGCATCAAGTCCGAGGATTGCTTCCTTAATCGTGGTATTAATATTCTCTACAGCTTTTGTAACACCTTTTCCGAGGTATCTTGATTTATCGCCGTCTCTTAATTCAAGAGCTTCAAATTCACCTGTCGAGGCACCGCTGGGTGCACATCCTGTAGCAACCGTGCCGTCCGCAAGAGTAATTTCTGCTTCAACCGTGGGATTTCCTCTCGAATCAAGTATTTCTCTTCCGTAAACTTCTGTTATTTCCAAATATTCTTTCATAACTTTCCTCCTGTTACATTGAATACCTCTCCCGTACCGGTCATAGGCCCCGGTACAGGGAGAGGATCCACACATGATTTATTCGTGGTTAGTTATGCCTAACCGTAAACATATTAACATTACGTGAGTTAGTTGTCAATAACTATTTTTACAAAGATAAAATTCATTTATAAAATGAAAAGAGTAAATCGTATCCACGATTTACTCTTCCATGTACGGCTATTTCCCTGGCAAAGGGAGAAAAATATATAATGGTAAAAATCGGCTAGCTTAGTTAAGTGAAGCTCCGAGAGCCCTGCAGTTTGCAAGGTCCGCATCATTGGGTGCTTCGTTGGCCATCAGGCCTTCATTAATAAGATTAAGTCCACTCTGCTTGCATCTGTCGACCCAGTCTCTCATCCACTGTCCGTCGCCCCATCCGTAAGATCCGAATAAAGCTATCTTTTTGTGTGCGATTGAACTTTCGACTTCAGAAAACATAGGTTCAAACTCTGTATCGTCAAGTTCTTCGGCTCCCATTGCGGGGCATCCGAAAGCGATTGCATCAAATTCTGCCGCTTTTGACGAGTTAAAATCCGAAGCAGTAAAAATTTCCGCATCGGCACCTGCCATTTTGGCTCCTTCCAAAACCGCATTGGCCATTGCTTCTGTATTACCTGTACTGCTCCAGTATACAACTGCTACTTTGCTCAATGTGTTATCCTCCTGTAAAATTTAAGTTTGGCAATTTGGAAATAGTTAGATATAACTAACTATTCTTTCAAACTAAAACCGTCGCATCGCGGCGGTTAGTTATGACTAACATTATATATGGTTATCAAAGTTTGTCAATAGATAAATTTAAATTTTTTCTTAAAGGGAGATTCAGCGTTATTTCGTAAAATTGGTCCAGACCCTCTCTTCCTCCCCTGGAAGCCCTATCTGTTCTTTGCCTATTTCAATGCTCTTCATAAGAAAAATCATATTTCTCGCAAGAACTCGCATTACCTGACGGCCCTCTTCATCCGCCTCTGCCTCTCCGGGAGCAGCTCCGTAAATATTGTTCCAGTACTGACTGCTGGCTACCGGCATATTCGAAATGGTAAAGAACTTGTTTAATTCGTCAAATGTAGCCGTTGTACCGGATCTTCTGCAGGTGACGACACTCGCACCGACTTTGAATTTTTTATCAAAAGATGAACTGTAAAAGAGTCTCTGAAGTGCAGACATAAGTGTACCGTTGGCCGAACCGTAATATACGGGAGAGCCGATTACAAGTCCGTCAGCCTCTTCAAACTTAACCGCCAGTTCATTGACGATATCGTTGAAAACGCATTTCCCGTTCTTGGCGCAGCTGTTGCATGCGATACATCCCCTGATGTCTTTGTTGCCGAGAAGAATATTTTCGTATTCGACACCGTTCTCTTCAAAAACCTTTTCCATTTCCCTAAAAGCAAGAGCAATATTTCCGTTTTCTCTCGGGCTTCCGTTGAGCATTAAAACTTTAAATTTTTTTCCCATAATTACCTCTCACGCCTCATCAGTTATTCTTTATCTTTTTAGGTCTTAAAAGTTTTCCGACCTGTTTGTCCAAAAGGCTTAAACCAAACGATACCGGTATCGAGAGCGCAAATACAACCAGTGTATAAAGCGATACGTTTTCGATATAAAAGAAAGGCTTTTTGCCCTGTAGGAGCATATAGTATCCGAACATGTGAAGGAAAATTCCATGCACAAGATAAAGCTCCAGCGTAAATTTGCCAAAGAACGCGAGCACTTTGTTGCCGACCTTTATTTTCATGCTTAAAAGGTAATACATTGATGCAAATACAAGCGTATACAAAACCTGGAATATACATGCGATAAGTTCAGATCTGTAGCCGTATACTCCGTTATACTGATGCTTGAAAATCATAAGATACAGTCCGCCTGCATTGTTTCCCAAAAACCAGAGTATCGGGAAGAGAAGCAGAATAATCGCAAGTTTTAAGGCATAATATTTTTTACACCATGCAAATATCTTTTCCTCATTCCTAGCAAGAATAATTCCGAGCAAAAACATATGAGGCGTA
>Ga0247609_10002124_pt1 | contig 21658 bp, 19 predicted proteins | sample 172DNAGHGlowgp2_FD_193487 | JGI IMG/M metagenome (GOLD analysis project Ga0247609, IMG submission 193487) | Sheep rumen microbial communities from Palmerston North, Manawatu-Wanganui, New Zealand - 1728 DNA GHGlow gp2 | ecosystem: Host-associated > Mammals > Digestive system > Stomach > Rumen ...
TGTTCCTGAAAAAAGGACCGCAGCATTCGTTAAAGGCAGAGTTTGCCCCTTATCCGCTGGCACAGGAGGTAGGTGGCTATGATCGCCTGAACCTCGTGCCGACGAAACGTGCCGATTTCATCGCTAAACTGAATGGCGAACAGGCACTCCCTTGGCGTGCTGTCGTCATCACCGAACGGGATGCGGATATCCTCAACAGCGATATGGCACAGCGCTTGGCCCCTGCCTGTCGTATCACTGATCTCTCATGGATTCAGCCTGGTAAGGTAGCCTGGGATTGGTGGAATAACTGTAATGTGACAGGTGTTGACTTCAAGTCAGGCATGAACACTGACACCTATTTATATTATATAGACTTTGCTGCAAAGAACGGAATCGAATACATCATTACCGATGAAGGTTGGAGTGGCAAGGAGTCGCTGATGGAAGACCTCAGTCCTGACATCGATCTGCCTCGTCTGATAGCATACGGACGTGAGAAGGGCGTGGGTATCATCCTCTGGTCTAGTTGGCGGAACCTTATTGGCAATGATCCACAGAAAGGTGCTACCGTCACTGAGGCCGTCATGAAACATTATGCTGAGATGGGTATCAAGGGCTTTAAGGTTGACTTCTTCGACCGTGACGACCAGCAGGTGATAGCCTCTGCCTATCAGTTAGCAGCCTGTGCGGCCCGTCATCATCTCTACCTAGACTTCCACGGGCTGAAACCTTTTGGTATCCAACGGGCCTATCCGAATATCTTTAATTTCGAAGGTGTAAAAGGACTTGAGAACTCCAAGTGGGAACCCCGTGTAGGCGATGGTCCGCTTCACAACCAGCCCCGTTACGATGTGACAGCACCCTATCTGCGTATGCTTGCAGGGCCGATGGACTATACTCCTGGCGCGATGATGAATGCCATGAAGGATAACTTCTTTGGCAATAACGACCATCCCATGAGTCAGGGCACACGCGTACACCAGATGGCGATGTACACTACTTTTGAGGCGCCACTGCAGATGCTGGCTGATAGTCCGACAAAGTATATGCAGAATCAGGAATGTACCGATTTCATCGCACAAATCCCCACCACATTCGATGAGACCGTAGCCCTCGACGGCCAACTTGGTGAATATACTGTCATCGCCCGCCGCAAGGGTACGACGTGGTATGTTGCTGCGATGACAGACTGGACGGCACGTGACTTGACCATCGACCTCTCTTTCCTTGGAGAAGGGCTGTTCTCTGCCGATATCTTCGCCGATGGCGTGAATGCCCAGAAGGATGGCACAGACTATAAGCATAGTCAGCAGACGGTGTCAGGCCGTAGTCAGTTGCAGGTTCATCTCAGCAGTGGCGGTGGTTGGACTGGTATTTTCAGGAAACAATAAGAACAGAGCATAAGACATGAGAAAAAAGTTATTAACGGCACTGCTCACCCTGGTGTGTTCGGGTGCCTTTGCCATTGAGACCGTACCCATCAAGGGTAGTATCATCAGTCCTTCGGACAAGTTCATCCAATACACAGGGCGTATCAGCTTTACCAATCCTGAACGACCCGCCTGGAACTACCCTGGTGTTCAGATTGCTGCGTCGTTTGAGGGCACCTCGTTGCGTATGATAGCCAAACCCCGTAGTGGTTATTTTGTGGCTCAGATCGATCAGGCAGAACCTTTCAAGGTGGCTTTTCGTGGGGAGCGCGACTCTGTGGTGACTCTTGCCACAGCACTTCCTAATGGTGTGCATACGGTCAGACTGATGTATGCCATCGAGGGCTATGAGTTCTTCCCAGAGTTTTGGGGCTTTGTGCTCGACAAGGGCAAAAAGCTGGTGGAGACGCCAGCCCTCCCCTCCAGAAAGATCGAATTCATCGGCAATTCCATTACCTGTGGTTATGGCAACGAGGGATTGAAGAAGGAGGAAGGTTTCGATTACGCCACCGAGAATCACTATTACTCTTACGCATCCATTACATCCCGCAACCTTAACGCCCAGCACTGGGTAGTGGCTCGCAGTGGTATCGGGGCCTATCGCAACTACGGTGAGGCTAAGACGGGGTCACCCCGTTCATGCATGCCCGTCCAGTATGAATATACGGGTTATGCTTGGGATCTGAAGCTGCGCGAGGAGGCTACTTTCCTCAGAGAGAAATGGGACTTCAGTCGTTGTCAGCCCGATGTCATCTGCATCAACCTCGGCACCAACGATACTTCAACAAACAACTATGACCTGGATCTCCTGAAACAGGGCTATCAGAAGCTCCTGAAGCAGGTGCGCGACCATAATCCGAAGGCGAAGATTGTCTTTCTGACGGGTACTATGCTCTACAATAAAGAGTTGCGGGAGGTCAAGCAACTGCTCGACGAGGTGACTGCTGAGGCTCATAAAGCAGGTGACAAAGAGGTCTATCGCTTCGATATGGCACCCATTTCTGGTGAGGAGTTCTATGGTAACGATTATCACCCCAACATCTACGAAGACGAAAAGATGGCTGTCGAGCTGACAGCCTACCTTCGTTCTCTGATGAATTGGTTCTAACGTGCAGAGGGGGCTCCCTCTGCACGTTTTTCTAATCAAAGTCCTATATTTTTCGGTTTGAAAAATCGTGCTACTGGTGCTACTGAGGCTTGTAACTATCTGATAATCAGTCAAAGTACGGTGCAGGATAGGCCTAAAATCGTGCTACTATGGTGCTACTGATTGTGCTACTGAAGCGATTTTTCGTCAAAAAAGGGTATATCTTACGTTGTTTCAGATATCTCCTTATGTTGTTGGAGATATCTTCTAAGCATCAAAGGAAATATTCCTTACAGGGTAAAGAGATTATCTCGTCAGGGGCAAAAGCCTATCTAAACAGGGATAAAGTGCCGTCTAAACCACCTTGCGCCTACGCCCAAAATGGTTTGCGCCTATAGCCAAAACGCCTTGCGCCTATGCTCAAAATAGAAACGTTTGTTTTTCAGTGACTTGCAAATGCATTAAGGATCACAGGAGAGTATGGTGTGGGGTTACAAAATTATAACCTCGGTTATAATAACCAAGGTTATAAATTGTGCAGAATAATAATTTGGACGGGGTGATTGTTATCCGCAATGGAAATACTGATTGACGAGTTTTTGGATCTCCTCAGGGTAGTTCTCGATATTTTTGCGGAGCGTCTTGTCATCGAAGTCCTGCAATTGGGCGATGATGCCGTCGATCATAGCAGGCGAGAACACACCATGCTCCTCAAACACCTGGCGCTGACGATTGAGGCACTCGGCTGAAGCCACACAAGAGTCCGGCAACTGAGCCAGCGTAGCCAGACGATCGGCATTCTCTGCAGCGTGGATGTTCACGTTGACATAGGTCTTCTCTGCCACCTCAAGGGCATCCTCCATCTCGAAACCATGACGGCAGGCGACACAAAGACCTGCCAGCAACTGATAGAGATCGGCAGAGCCGTCAGGTGAGCGCATCTCAACGGTTTGTTTGATGCTCGTATCGTAGTTGGTCTGTGGCTCCAGTGGATTGGCAGCACGACACATATCTACATCAGCAGCCCAGCCAAGGGGCACTCGCACTAGTACACTGCGATTTCTGTCGCCCCAGCACACATTGGTGGGAGCCTCCTGATGGGGCACCAGACGGAAATAGCTGGTGGGATTCTTGTTGCCAAAGGCTGTGATAGCTGGTGCAAGGTCCATCATACCAGCAATCATCTTCCGGGCAGCTTCTGAGAGCACACCGTTGGAGAGCATCTGATTCTTACCATCCTTGAGTATACGCATGTGGATATGCAGACCAGAACCTGCTTTGCCAGTGGTGATCTTTGGCGCAAAGGTGATGTTGTAGCCTTGTTGATAGCCAAGGTTGCGGATGATCCACTTGGCCAGCATCAACTGATCGGCAGCCTGTTCTACAGGTACAGGCAGGAATTCGATCTCATTCTGCTCGTAGTTCTTGCCGTTGAGCGAGAAGTTGCCCACCTCCGAATGGCCGTATTTGATCTTTCCGCCTGCCTGGGCAATATACTGCATGCAACGAGTACGGAACTCATTGGCTTTGGCGTAGGGAGCCGACTCGTGATAGCCGCGCTGATCCTGAGCAGGGAAATTCTCTTCGTCGTCGCTGATCACATAATACTCCAGCTCACCCATTGCCTGAAACTCCATGCCTGTAACCTCTGTGAAGGCTACAGCTGCCTTATGGAGCGTGTGCTCTGGCGAAGACTCCAGGGGATGACCATCCTTGTCGAAATAAGAACAGAGCATCGTAATAGTAGGAATCTCTGCAAACGGGTCGACGAAGGCTGTGCGGAAACGAGGCAGTACATAAAGGTCGCTCGAACCAGCCTGGATAAATGAGAAGAGGCTGCTGCCATCCACGCGCTCGCCACAAGTTAATATGGTGTCGAGGTAATCGAGGTCGTTGATGACAAAGTTGAGTGTCTTCAACTTTCCATCGCCACCAGGATACATGAAGTTCACCATGCGGATCTCGTTAGACACGATGTAGTTGATGATGTCGGCTTTGGTAAAAGATGCAGCCGGTTTCTGAAGGAATGTCACAATCGGATTGGCATTCAGAACAGTGTTTTCTTGGATCATAATTACTTTATAGTTTGAAGTTTGCTATATTTTATTGCCAAAAGAGTTTTATCCTAATCGTTGGCGGATGTCTTCAAGGATGGCGAGGAGGTCGGACATCGTCTCGGCACGGAGCATGGCGATGCGGGTCTGGCGGAAGTCGGGAATGCCCTTGAAGATGGGCGTAGCAGCGAGGTGTCTTCTGGTATGGAGGATGCCTCGTTTCTCATCAATACGTTCTACGTTGATACGAAGCAACTCCTCTAGGATATCAAGTTTCTGGTTGAAGGTCAGCTCCTCGCGACTGAATATCCAGGGACATCCGAAGGTGGCACGGCCTATCATAACGGCATCAACACCGTAGGTGTCGAAAGCCTTATCTGCCTCGTCGAGCGAATGGATGTCGCCATTGCCTATAATAGGAATATGTATACGTGGGTTTCGCTTTACCTCACCAATCAGTGTCCAGTCGGCGTCGCCAGTATACATCTGACTACGGGTTCGTCCGTGGATGGTCAGGGCTTTGATGCCACAATCCTGCAATTGTTCTGCCAATTGGGTAATAATGAGCTGTTCGTGGTTCCAACCCAGACGTGTCTTTACTGTGACGGGCAGACTCACGGCTTCTACTACTTTCTGGGTGATCTCCAGCATCTTGGGAATGTTCTGAAGCATACCAGCGCCAGCACCCTTGCCCGCAACCTTCTTCACAGGGCATCCGAAGTTCAGGTCTATCACGTCGGGTCCGGCTTGCTCCACAATTTTGGCTGCCTCTACCATCGCTTCTACGTCGCGACCATAGATCTGAATGCCAACGGGACGTTCCGTATCGCTGATAGTCAGTTTCTGAATGGTCGACTTCACATCGCGAATCAGGGCCTCGGCACTTACGAACTCCGTATATACCATAGCTGCCCCGAACCGCTTACAAAGCAGTCTAAAACCAATATCCGTCACATCCTCCATGGGTGCCAGGAATACTGGACGTTCGCCGAACTCTACATTTCCTATCTTCATTTCGGGTGGCTGTTTTGTATTACCTCAAGAGCTTTCTGGACTAAGGCGCTCGATTCGTTGAACACAGAGAAGTACTCGCTCATATCCCAGATGTCACGCGCTATCAGAGCCTTCAGTTGTAGACGGAGATAGGGCAGGGTCTTCTCGAGTTCAGCCTCGTCCTTGGGTTTGATGTTCTGCTTCTCGCCCTCGGTAATGATGGCATCAACGAGGCTTTGGGGCACTTCGAAATTCTGCTTATACTCCTCGAACGAGGGCCACTGACTCTGCAATTCCTTGCGATGATTATCGACATAACGAAGATTCTGCTGGATGATGATGCTCTTTGCGGCCAACTCCCTATGGAATCGGGTATAAACGGTGGTATCGAGGGGTATATACTCATCGGGCATGATGCCTCCTCCGCCATATACCGTGCGATGTTGACGAAGCGTCTGGTACTTCAGTGAGTCGGCAAAGTGGATGCTGTCCGCATTTGTCAGCTCGCCACTCTTCAGACGGTTCAACATATCCATGGCGTAATCCTTGTTGTCACCTTTCTTGTAAGGTTTCTGGATGCAACGGCCTGATGGGGTGTAGTAATGGGCGATTGTAAGACGGATCATAGAGCCATCGGGAAGGTCGAAAGGACGCTGAACGAGGCCCTTGCCAAAGGTGCGACGTCCTACTACGATGCCACGGTCCTGATCCTGAATGGCACCTGTCACGATCTCTGCAGCTGAGGCAGTATAGCCATCGACAAGTACCACAACCTTACCCTGACGGAAATCGCCTCCGCCATCAGCGTTATACTCTGTACGAGGCACTTTCAGGCCCTCGGTATAGACAATCAAATCGCCACGCTCCAAGAATTCGTTGGCTATGTCGACAGCTGCTTTCAGATAGCCTCCGCCATTCTCCTGTAGGTCGAGGATGAGATCTTTCATACCTGCCTTACGAAGCTTATCCATACTTTCCATAAACTCCTGATAGGTGGTGGCTCCGAAGCTACCTATGCGGATAAAGCCGATACCTGGACGTATCATATAAGCCGCATCGACAGACTTTACAGGGATCTTCGCACGGGTTACAGTAAAGTAAAGTTTGTCTTTAATGCCATGGCGCACTATGCCAAGGCGTACCTTTGTGCCCTTTGGACCACGGAGGCGCTTCATGATTTCCTCTTTCGACATCTTGACACCGGCAATGGCTGTATCGTTAACAGATACGATTCTGTCGCCAGCAATGATACCGATTCTTTCGGAAGGGCCATTGGTGACGGGCTGGATGACGAGTAATGTGTCCTCAATCATGTTAAACTGAACGCCAATGCCTTCGAAATTGCCATTCAGAGGTTCGTTGAGTTCCTTCACCTCTTTAGGGGTGGCGTAAGTGGAGTGGGGGTCGAGCTTCTCGAGCATGCCACGGATGGCATCCTCAACGAGTTTCTTCTCGTCGACACTATCAACGTAGTAGTTATTGATGGCTATTTCGGCATACTGCAATTTGCGCAGAGGCGAATTATCGCCATTGCTCATACGGAACTGAGCAAATGTAGCAGACATAAACAAAGACAGAGCTGCTACACACAGAATTCTCCTAATCATAATATTCTTCCTCAGGGCGGTCTTCCTCGACCACCAGATTATCGATAATGAAGTTCTGGCGCTCCATGGTGTTCTTACCCATATAGTACTCCAGAAGTTTCTGTACTTGGTCGTTCTTATGGAGTGTTACCTGCTCAAGGCGCATGTCAGGACCAATGAAACCAGCGAATTCATCTGGTGAGATCTCGCCAAGACCTTTGAATCGGGTGATTTCAGGATCGGGTCCCAATTCAGTAATGGCAGTCTGGCGCTCCTCGTCGCTGTAACAATAGCGGGTGATGAAATCTCCCTTTTTGTCGCTTTTGGCATCAGCATCGGCAATGACCTTCTTGTTTTTGATCTTCGTACGGCGATTTCGCACTCGGAAAAGCGGCGTCTGTAGTACATAGACATGACCTTTCTTGATGAGTTCGGGGAAGAACTGCAGGAAGAAGGTGATGATGAGCAATCGGATATGCATGCCGTCGACATCGGCATCAGTGGCCACAATCACCTTATTATATCTAAGGGAGTCAAGTCCTTCCTCGATATCTAGAGCTGCCTGAAGCAGATTAAACTCCTCGTTCTCGTAAACCACTTTCTTGGTGAGTCCGAAACAATTGAGGGGTTTGCCTCGCAAGGAGAAGACAGCCTGGGTATTCACATCGCGACTCTTCGTGATGCTTCCACTGGCAGAGTCTCCCTCAGTAATAAAGATGCACGACTCTTCCTTGAGGTTGTTCTTCACATCGCTGAAGTGGATACGACAATCACGGAGTTTGCGATTATGAAGGTTTGCCTTCTTGGCACGCTCACGGGCTAGCTTGGTAACACCAGCCATGGCCTTGCGCTCACGTTCACTCTCCTTAATCTTGTTTTCCATCACCTCAGCCACATCGGTATGGATATGCAGGTAGTTATCGACTTCCTGTTTGATGAAATCACCGATATACTTATTGATGCTTACGCCATCGGGGGCCATCTGCAGAGAACCCAGCTTAATCTTCGTCTGGCTCTCGAACATCGGCTCCTCAACATTGATGGCAATGGCTGCAACGATACCTGTACGGATATCGCCATATTCGTATTTGCCAAAGTATTCCTTGATGGTACGGGCGATATGCTCCTTAAAGGCACTCTGATGGGTACCTCCTTGAGTGGTGTGCTGACCATTGACGAAGGAATAATACTCTTCGCCATATTGATTGGCGTGGGTAAAGGCTATCTCTATGTCCTCGCCTTTGAGATGGATAATGGGATAGAGTCCGTCGTTGGTCATACGATCGTTCAACAGATCCTCCAATCCATGGCGTGAAAGAATACGGCGACCATTATACATAATGGTGAGTCCGGTGTTTAGATAGGTATAGTTGCGGAGCATATTCTCCACGATATCATCCTGGAACTTATAGTTCAGGAAAAGCGTGTCATCGGGCTCAAAGAAGATGTATGTTCCGTTCTCATCCTGTGTCGGTTTTGTGTCATCACCAGTAATGATACCCTTCTCGAAGGTGGCCTTACGTACCTTGCCTTCGCGGAAACTCTGTACTTCGAAGTGAGAACTCAACGCATTAACGGCTTTGACACCCACACCATTCAGACCGACGGACTTCTTGAATGCTTTCGAGTCGTACTTACCACCTGTATTCAGCACGGATACGGCCTCGATCATTTTTCCCTGAGGGATGCCCCGGCCATAGTCGCGGACGGATACTCGTAGGTTGTCCTCAATATTAATCTCGATACGATCGCCGGCTTTCATCTTAAACTCATCGATGGAGTTATCGATGACTTCCTTCAGCAACACGTAGATGCCATCTTCAGGCAACGATCCGTCGCCCAGACGACCAATGTACATACCAGGACGGGTACGTACATGTTCCATATCGCTCAGATGACGGATGTTCTCGTCATCATATTGTACTTGTTCGTTTTCTTGTCCGATGAGGTTATTGTCTTCTATCATAGATTCTTCTTGTAACATCTTCTGCGTTTATGCTGTTCGTTCTCCAGGTAGGCCCATTGGTTCTGAACCTTGCTGTTGGTCTCCATTTCCACATGAGTTTCGCCCCACTTGAAACCGTACTTCTGGTAGACGGGTATGAGTTTATAGAACAGTAGGGCATTGGCACCTTTAGCACGGTATTCGGGCAGAATACCAATGAGAAGGAGGTCGACAACGTCTGTCTTATGGAATTTCAAAGCACGGAGGACATGCCACCATCCGAAGGGGAAAAGACGACCTTTGTGGCACTTCTGCAGAGCCTTAGTCAGTGAAGGAATTGAGATGCCGACACCTATCACATCATGGTCGGGCGTGTTCCAGTCTTCGATGACGCAAAGCATATCCATACTAAAGAACTTGAAGTACATCTGCACATATTCGTCTTTCTGACGTTGGGTCATCTGAGAGTAGCCGTAAAGTTGGCCGAAGGTCTTATTGACCACGTCGAGAACCTTCTGACCATACTGCTCAGGACCAAATACCTGACTACGCTTGAGGTCAGGACAGTGGAGATTGTAACGCTTCATCGTCATCTCAGCTACGCGCTTAAACTTCTCGGGTATGCCCTCCTTGGGCACATAGAGCTTATACTCCACGTAGTCGTTGTCTTTCTCATAACCTTCCATCTGCTCCATGAGCTTCGGATAGTACTCATAGTTATAGCCCGTAGCCATGGTGCCAAGCTGGTCAAAGCCATAGGTAAGCATGCCTTCAGGATCCATATCGGTAAATCCAAGCGGGCCAATAATCTCTTTCATGCCCTTTTCGCGTCCATAGTTCTCGACAGCATTGAGCAAAGCGCGAAGCACCTCCGCATCATCGATTAGATCGAGCCACCCGAAACGTACGGCAGGACGCTCCCACTGCTTGTTATAACGGTGGTTGATAATGGCTGCCACGCGACCAACCAGACGATTGTCCTTATAAGCGAGAAAATACTCTCCTTCACAAAACTCGAAGGCAGCATTTTTGTCCTTACTTAATGTGTGAACTTCATCGCTATACAGATTAGGAGCATCATACTGATTACCCTTGTATAGTTCGTAATGAAACTCAATGAATGTTTTCAGACCCTTCTTGTCTGTGACTTTCCTTATTTCTACTGATGACATTTTCCTTGCAGTTTAAGCAATAAATCGATGCAAAGATACGGAAAAAGGCGCAAATAACAAAAGAATTAAGATTTTTTACGGCAAACAAAGAGCTGATGACCTTCGTTGGCTACTGTCGTGGCGAAAATATATACATCGCCACCCTCTTTCAACTTCAGTCGTTTACGGAGTTCTGCCACTGTCATGGGAAAGTTCCTTACGGCAAGGTTAGCCTTATCAATGTCTCCCAACGCTTCTTTCAATTCACGTTTGTTCATGGAGGTTCTGCGCTCGATGATGAACTGACGGCCGGGGAAGCTGTTTTTTTCAGTGTCAGAGACAAACAAATGACTGTTCCTGTCGAGTTGAGCCACCTCAAACCGCTGCTCCACTAACTCGAAACAACCTGCTTTCATGATAGAAGCATTGGGCTCGAAGAGGTAAAGAGGGGTGTGAGGTATGGGGCTTATGTGATTAACAGGTTCTTCTAGACTATACTCAAACACTTCGTCATTATTCACACAGAATATCCTCAGAGGAGTTGACATCTTCGAAAGAATGAGCAACAGTTCCTTACACTCGTTATCAACAGAAACGATGTGAACCTCATTGACGTTGTTTAAATCTCCCACCGCCTTACGCCAATCAAGCATTGGCGAGAGTTTCAGCATCACGCGATCGGCTTTTTCCAGCATTTCATCGGCTATTTCCAAAATATTAGGCGTGCAGTCGGCAATGCCGTATGTCCGCCCGCCATGTTCATCCCTTCGTGCTGGATCAATGAATATCAGGTCGGCATGCTCCATTTGGTGGAGATACTCAACCCCATTACCACAAACCACCTCAATATGATTTAGACCCAAAAGCTGGTAATTGGCCGATGAAATGGTGCAAAGAAGTTCTTGTTGTTCTACATGAACGGCTTTTTGAAAGCCTTGAGAGATGAAAGCCATGTCGACACCGAAACCCGCTGTCAGATCGACAACCCTTTGGCCCTTTCCTGCGATGGAAGCTTTATAATGGGCCGTCTGTTCGCTGGAGCATTGTTCCATTGACAAGTGGGGTGGATAAACAATTCCTTCTATGGCGGCCCATGAAGGTAGTTTTGTCCTTGCTTTCTGTCTGCCTGCAATCTGTTCTAGGGCATAAGTCAGGTTCACTTCTGGGTCTTTCGTGCCCCGAAGTGCCAGCTGCCTCACATCATCGTTGGCATGCAGACGGATAAAATCCAACGTATTCAATGGCTCTTTGATACTTAATGATGGGTGCAAAAATACAAAAAAAACACTAAAACAATGCTGTTCTCAGAAAAAAACAATACCTTTGCGCCCATAAATAGATAGCCCGTTAGAATGAATAAACGAAAAAACTAACTTATATTCTATCAAAATGAAGAAACTATTATTCATGGCTTTGCTGACAGCCTTAACTATTAAGGTCAGCGCACAAGAGACTCCAGAAGCTCCACAGCTTGAGTTTGCCCTGCAACTGAAAGTAACTCTGGGTGAGGCCTTTGGCATCGACAACACCCAGCATGGTCGTCGTACTGTTATTCCTATTACTGGCGGCACTTTTGAGGGACCACTGCTGAAAGGAACCATTATTAATGGTGGCGCTGATTATCAGTTGAATACAGAGAATCGTACGGAACTCGAGGCCATCTATTGCATCAAGACAGACGACGGTATCTATATCCATGTCCGTAATCGTGGTATTATTGCCAGTGGAAAGGATGCTGACGGCAAACCAACGTTCTATTTCCGTGCAGCACCACAGTTCGAGGCTCCTGCTGATAGTAAATATGGTTGGCTGAACAATTCACTGTTTGTTTGCGCACCCTCGTTCTCTTCTGATTTTAAGGGCATCGTGCTCAACGTCTGGCGAGTGAAATAATCTATTATGACTGAGACGAGAAGGGGATTCATCCAGTTGCACCTGAGTGTGTTACTGGCGGGATTTACGGGACTCTTCGGAAGGTTGATAACTCTGAACGAAGTGGACATCGTGTGGTATCGCATGCTGTTTACCAGTTTGATTCTGTTGGTGTTTACTGGATTACCTCACGTCGGTTGGCATAAGTTCCTACAACTCTGTGGTTGTGGGGCTTTGTTAGGTGTTCACTGGATGTTGTTTTATGGCAGCATCAAGGCATCCAACGTTTCTATCGGTGTTATCTGTTTCTCGCTCATTGGTTTTTTTACGGCTCTTTTCGAACCGTTAATCTATAAACGGAAGATTTCCTGGGTGGAACTTTTGTTCTCGCTGATTACCGTGGCTGGTGTGCTTTGCATCTTTTCGCTCGATGCCCGCTATCGGTATGGTATCATGATTGGCATCGCCTCTTCTGCCGTCTGTGCACTCTACGCTATCTGCAACAAGAAAGCTAGTGTAGGAGTGCGCAGTCGTACGGTGCTGATGTACCAGATGTCGGGTGGCCTCATCATGGTATCAGCTATTATTCCTTTCTATCTTATGGTATTTCCCAGTCTGCAGCCGGTCGTGGTGATTCCTCAGGACTCGAATGTGTGGTTCATGCTCTGTCATGCGCTGTTCTGTACGGTTGGTATGTATTTGCTTCAGATTCAAGCCCTGAAACGCCTCTCTGCCTTTACCGTCAACCTTACTTATAACTTGGAACCCTGTTATACGATTATTCTGGCTTTCCTCATCTTCGGGGAAGGTCGTGAGATTAATTTCTCCTTTTACATCGGTATTACCCTCATTCTGCTCAGCGTACTCCTGCAGACTATGCGGGCGATGAAGAAACCATCGTGATTATTTGAGTGCAGCATCTACACTGCCTGCATCGAGTAAGCGTTGTTGGGCCTCGTCATAACTTAGTCCCAAAGACTCTTGAAGCATTCTCGTGCCACGGTCTACAAGTTTGGCATTTGTCAACTGCATCTTTACCATGCGATTACCTTTGACACGTCCCAGGCGGACCATCAATGATGTGGAAATCATGTTCAGCACCATTTTCTGTGCTGTTCCACTTTTCATGCGGCTGGAACCCGTTACGAACTCTGGCCCAACAATAGTCTCGATGGGATATTCCGCAGCTTCAGCCAAAGGAGTATTGGGATTGCTGGTGATACAACCAGTTAACAGTCCGTTCTTTCTTGCCTCTGTAACTGCGCCAATGACATAAGGAGTGGTACCTGAGGCGGCAATCCCTAATACGGTGTCATCCTCTATGGGATGATATGCCAATAAATCCTGCCAGCCTTGTTCCTCGTGATCCTCTGCCTTTTCAACAGCATGGCGTAAAGCTTGTTCACCACCGGCAATCAAACCTATAACCCATGTATCGGGTACCCCGAAAGTGGGAGGGAGTTCACTAGCATCGAGTACACCCAACCGTCCGCTGGTGCCTGCTCCAACGTAAAATAGTCTTCCGCCCCTTTTCATCCTTGGTTCGATGGATTTGACCAATGCTTCTATCTGCGGAATGGCTTTTTGCACAACTTCAGCCACCAACGCATCCTCCTCATTGATGTGTTGCAATAATTCTACTACCGACATCCGTTCCAGATGTTCATAGTGCGAAGCCTGCTCAGTGATTTTGTCTTTCCTTTTCACGCAGCAATTATTATAAATATGTATTGTCGTCGATACCTTTAAACATGGTTAGGAATCGCGTGGCACGCTGCTGACAGCGTTCTGCCTCATCGCGATACAACTCAGGGATGGTTTTACCTGTATACTCATCCTTAAAGGTACCTTTCTTCAGGGCTTTAATGTCGAGAGAAGTAAACGGCCCGTCGAACTTCTTGGCATTGAAGCGTAACAACTGCTTACCATTGAACCACATGCGAAGTTCGTATGGAATCATGCTGCCATCATTGCACACATCGGGTGTGATGGCATAGATAAACATGACGTTTCCTTTGTTATCGTAAAGATACTCTTCATAGAATTCACGGGCGGCAAAGTTATACTTGGCTGTTGTGAAACGTAGATAATGGGGCGGATAAGGGTTGTATTCTTCCTCATCAGACTCCAACTCACCATAGTACATACGGATATTCTCCTTATGCGGTCCCGTTGCTGGCAGGTTCTGTACCACGTTCAGATCGAAGTAGGTGGGTGGCATCTGCCACATGCCATCTTTGTCTGGTGTCATCTGGGCAATCATCTCATGCACGGCCTGATACTCTTTACGGATGTTCTCAATCGTATTTTGTGCTCCAGCCGTCAGTGTCCACGTCAGACAAAAGATAAAAATGAATCTAGTTCTCTTTCCCATCTTTGTGAATAATAAAGGTAAAGTAATGTTTATGGCTGCAAATATACAACTATTTTTGTATCTTTGCAAACAAAATCACTAAAAACCAATACGACTGTTCAGTTCGCGTACATCTTCTAACAGATTCCATATACCATCTTCTGAGAGCACGCCTCGCTTCAGATCGGCAGGAAGTTTCCCTTCCTCTTCGTCAGCAAAATCCTGTTTCCACGCTTTGCTGCCATAATAATCGCTGAGGACCTTGATATCCTCTTGGGCTGTTTCATACTTATCAAGCGCAGCTGAGAGTTCCATCACCGCTGTTGCTGCTCTCTCCATCCGCAGCTCCATCTGCTTAATACGTTCAATCTGTTTCATTGTCATAGATATCTTTAATTTCCCATAGATATTGGCGCATATCCACATGACCGTCTGCCTTGAAATGGACACCTTCTTCTTCCAAAAGAGAACGTTGCCGACTCCACCCCGGTGCTGTACGCCCTTCCTTATTAACTACCCGATGACAAGGCAAAAACTCTGCCTCTGGCGTATATCGCAGAGTTCTTCCTACCATTCTTGAGTGGCTTGGCCAGCCTGCTAAAGCTGCTATTTGTCCGTAAGTGGTCACCTTTCCATACGGAATCTGACCAACAATGTTCAGCACGTCATCGCGAAACAATCGTGCTTGTTCTGGTGTCATCTTGTCTGGATAATCCTTCATTACGGCTACAAAGTTATTAATAAATACATAAAAACCAAACAAATACTTACAATTTCCTATGATGAAAAGACACAATTATACTTAATTATTTGGTTATTTAGGGTTTTCTGGGTAATTTTGCACGCGAAACAAGAGTAGACATAACAAAACAATGACTTACATAGGTGAACTGATATCGATAGGAGTGGCTTTTTCGTGGACGGCTACGGCATTGCTGAGTGAGTTTGGCTCGAAACGGTTGGGCAACTTGACGCTGAATGTACTTCGAATGGCGCTAGCATTACTTTTCTCGCTGGTTTTGTTTTTTGTGGTAACGGGTAGTATGCTTCCTTCTGGTGCATCGACAGAAGCTTGCGGATGGATGTTGTTGTCAGGACTTGTAGGTTACGTGATTGGTGACTTCTGCTTATTCCAATGCTATATTATAATAGGTTCGCGCTATGGACAACTCTTTATGACTCTTGCTCCGCTATCAGCAGCCTTCATGGCGTGGATAACACTGGGACAGCAGATGACAGCCGTGAATATATTGGCTATGCTGATAACCCTAATGGGAATCGGTATTTCTGTTCTTGGGCGAGGCGAGCACCATAAGGTATCGCTGAAGCTACCCCTTAATGGTGTACTTTTTGCTATAGGAGCTGCAGTATGCCAAGGTGTAGGGTTGGTACTGAGCAAAATAGGTATGGATTACTATGAAACGGGGGCTGATATGCCAGAGTGGCTTATTCCTTTTAGTGCCAACTTCTATCGTTGCGTGGCTGGTATTATCGGATTCAGTTGTCTGTTGTATTTTCGCAATGGAATGACTCCTTTACGTGAGGCTCTACATGACAAAAAAGGGCTTTCGGTAGCTACTGCCACCACCATTTTTGGTCCGTTTGTAGGTGTGGGCTTCTCGTTGATGGCTGTTCAGTACACAGCTGCAGGCATTGCCTCAACGTTAATGGCCATGACACCTATCATCATCCTTTTACCATCTTACTGGTTATTCCACGAAAAGATTACCTGGCGAGCCGCCCTTGGTGCCTTTATCTCTGTGATTGGTGTGAGCCTGTTTTTCCTTGGCTAATGTTTTCCGGATCCTCTTTTTTAGTGAATCATTTGTTATGTTCAGAGAAAAGTTGTATATTTGCAGCAAAAACTGAGAAAGATGAACATTGGAGACAAAGCGCCTGAAATATTAGGCAAGGATGAACAGGGACGGGATATCCGTCTGAGTGATTATCGTGGGCGGAAACTCGTGCTGTATTTTTATCCTAAGGATAACACTAGTGGTTGTACGGCTGAGGCTTGCAGTCTTAGAGATCATTATAACGAGTTGCAAGGTGCGGGCTATGAGGTGGTAGGTGTGAGCAAGGATTCTGCTGCATCGCATGTGAAGTTTAAGGAGAAACATGAGTTACCTTTTCCCTTGATTGCTGATGTTGATAAAACTCTCATGGAGGCCATGGGCGCTTGGGGCGAAAAGGTGATGTATGGTAAGAAAACGCAGGGAACTATCCGCACCACTTTCATTATCAACGAAGAAGGCATCATCGAACAAATCTTTGTTGGCAAGCAGGTGAAAACCAAAGAGCATGCCGAGCAAATATTGAAAAAGTAACCGAGTTAATATTTGACAAGCAAAAACATAAAAGAGCGCCGCAGATCAGAAACTGCGGCGCTCTTATTATAATAAGGTGTAAACCTTAGTCGGCCAACTTGCCTTCGGCGACCTTAGCTACGCTCGGCATAGCCCAAGCAAACTTGGCTCTGCTCTCACTAATCACTAAGCTTTGCCTTGATCATCTCGCGGTTGAGGCGGGCGATGTTAGAGATGGTCTCATTCTTCGGGCAGACAGCCTCGCAGGCGCGAGTGTTAGTGCAGTTACCGAATCCAAGTTCGTCCATCTTGGCAATCATGTTCTTCACACGACGGGCAGCCTCTACGCGACCCTGGGGAAGCAGGGCAAGCTGAGAAACCTTAGACGATACGAAGAGCATAGCAGAACCGTTCTTACAAGCAGCCACGCAAGCACCGCAGCCGATGCAAGATGCACAGTCCATAGCCTCGTCGGCATCCTCCTTAGGAATCAGGATAGCGTTGGCATCCTGAGCCTGACCAGTGCGGATTGTGGTATAACCACCAGCCTGGATAATCTTATCGAAAGCATTGCGGTCAACCATACAGTCCTTAATCACAGGGAAGGCTGCTGAACGCCATGGCTCTACGGTGATCACGTCGCCATCGTTAAAACGACGCATGTAGAGCTGACAGGTAGTGGCTCCACGCTCGGTAAGACCGTGAGGTGTACCATTGATGTAGAGCGAGCACATACCGCAGATACCCTCGCGGCAGTCGTGGTCGAATACGAAGGGCTCCTTACCTTCGTTGATGAGCTCCTCGTTCAGGATGTCGAGCATCTCGAGGAACGAGGTATCATCGGGAATATCGTGCATCTCGTGGGTGTCGAAATGTCCCTGGTCCTTGGGGCCGTTCTGGCGCCAGAACTTTATTGTAAATGAAATATTCTTTGCCATAATTTCAAATCCTTACTTAGTTCTTATAGTTACGTGTCTGTACCTTGATTGCCTCGTACTCCAGCGGCTCCTTAATGAGCTCAGGCTCAACGCCCTTGCCTTTGTACTCCCAGCATCCTACGTAGAAGTAGTTCTCATCGTCGCGCTTAGCCTCACCTTCCTCGGTCTGATACTCCTCGCGGAAGTGACCACCGCAAGACTCATTACGAGAGAGAGCGTCAAAAGCAACGAGCTGACCCATTGTGAAGAAGTCACGCAGGTGGATAGCCTTGTCGAGCTCCACGTTGAGACCTTCCTTAGTGCCAGGAACGAAGAGGTTAGAGTCGAACTCCTTCTCGAGCTCGTGCATCTTCTTCAGACCTTCCTTCAGACCCTCAGCGGTGCGACCCATACCTACATACTCCCACATGATGTGACCCAGCTCCTTGTGGATAGAGTCAACAGAACGCTTACCCTGAATCTTTAGTAGGCGATCCATCTCAGCGTCAACAGCCTTCTCAGCCTCAGCGAACTCAGGCAGATCGGTAGAAACCTTTGGCCATACAGCCTGATCAGCCAAATAGTTCTGGATGGTGTAAGGCAGTACGAAGTAACCATCGGCGAGACCCTGCATCAGAGCAGAAGCACCCAGACGGTTAGCACCGTGGTCAGAGAAGTTACACTCACCGATAGCGAACAAACCAGGAATAGTGGTCTGCAGCTCGTAGTCTACCCAGATACCACCCATGGTGTAGTGGATAGCGGGATAGATCATCATGGGCTTGTAGTACTTCACGCCATTAATCTCGTTGGCTACATCGCCAGGGAATACGTCGGTGATCTCCTCGTACATTTCGAAGAGGTTACCATAACGCTGCATGATGACATCGAGACCCAGGCGGTTGATAGACTCTGAGAAATCGAGGAACACAGCCAGACCCGTGTTGTTCACGCCGAAGCCCTTGTCGCAACGCTCTTTAGCAGCACGAGAGGCTACGTCACGAGGAACGAGGTTTCCGAATGCAGGATAACGACGCTCCAGATAGTAGTCGCGATCCTCCTCAGGAATCTCCCAACCCTGCTTGGTTCCAGCCTGCAGAGCCTTAGCATCCTCGAGCTTCTTTGGAACCCAGATACGACCATCGTTACGCAGTGACTCAGACATCAGCGTCAGCTTAGACTGCTTGTCGCCATGAACGGGGATACAGGTGGGGTGAATCTGAACGTATGAGGGGTTAGCGAACATGGCACCCTTGCGATAGCACTGAACAGCAGCGGTACAGTTACAACCCATAGCGTTGGTAGAGAGGAAGTAAGTGTTACCATAACCACCAGTAGCGATTACCACAGCATTAGCGCTGAAGCGAACCAGCTTACCTGTGCACAGGTCCTTGGCGATGATACCACGAGCGCGGCCGTCAACAATTACCACATCCTCCATCTCATAACGGGTGTAGAGCTTTACTTTACCAGCATTAACCTGGCAGCTCAGTGAGCTGTAAGCACCAAGCAAAAGCTGCTGACCAGTCTGACCTTTAGCATAGAACGTACGGCTTACCTGAGCACCACCGAATGAACGGTTAGCCAGCATACCACCATACTCACGAGCGAAGGGAACACCCTGAGCCACACACTGGTCGATAATATTGTTAGAAACCTCAGCCAGACGATAAACGTTAGCCTCGCGAGCACGATAGTCACCACCCTTTACGGTATCATAGAACAGACGGTAAACAGAGTCACCATCGTTCTGATAGCACTTTGCAGCGTTGATACCACCCTGAGCAGCGATAGAGTGAGCACGACGTGGAGAGTCCTGAATACACAGGTTAATTACATTGAAGCCCATCTCACCGAGTGAAGCAGCTGCAGAAGCACCAGCCAGACCAGTACCAACTACGATCACATCGAGCTTCAGCTTATTTTTGGGGTTAACCAGACGCTGATGAGCCTTATATTCCTTCCATTTCTCAGGTACTGGACCTGCGGGAATCTTAGAATCTAATACTTTTGCCATAATCTTTTTCGAATTAAAGGTGGAAAATTAGCAGCTACCGCTACAGAGTGAGGGAGCGCAACCGAACCAGAAGGCCAGCACTACTACGAGGAAGCAGAGCATAAGCAGAGTCACATAGATGTTGCCAATGCACATCCAGCGCTTCAGCCAAACCTTTCCGCTCCAGCCGAAGGTCTGCATAGCTGACCAGAAACCATGAGAAAGATGGAACCAGATGGCAACGAGCCATACGATGTAAAGCACGCTGAATACAGGATTCGAGAATGTTGCCTTAATCCATCCGAAGCCGTCGGTGGGGTCGATGGTGGGCATCACACCAACGAGCTCAGCGAACATCATGTTGTACCAGAAGTTGTACAGGTGGAGCAGCAGACCGAGGCAGATGATAATGCCAAGAACCAGCATGTTCTTAGAAGCCCACTCTACCTTGCCTGCATTCACCTGTGTAGCCACTTCATAGCGGTTGTCACCGCGAGCGGTACGGTTCTGCGCTGTCAGAATGAATGCGTAGACAATGTGAATCACTGCCAGGGCAGCCAGACCGAGTGTAGCCACAACGGCATACCAGTTGGCACCCAGGAATTCGCAAATCATGTTGTAACCCTCTTCCGAGAATAGCGCCACTACATTCATGCAACCATGGAAGGTCAAGAACAGAATGAGCGCAACGCCCGTAACAGACATTACAACTTTTCTACCAATTGATGAATTGATTAACCACATAAGTTGTTGAGTTTTAATGAATTATTGAATGATATATACTTACTTGTTAGTACTGCTTATACGATTAGGGGACAAAGATAATCAAAAATTGTGATATTTGCAAACGTTTGCGGAAAAAAATATAGTATTTTAATAATCTCAGTGTAAGTTTTCTCTTTTTCGTGTAGTTTTTTGTAACTTTGCTGCGTCAAATGGGCGTAAGATTCAAAAAACAGAAACGACAATGAATGCATTAGAGAAACAGTTTGCGCAAACCGTAGCTGAACACAAGAGCACCATCTACACAGTGTGCTACATGTTCTCGCAAGATGCCGACGAGGTAAACGACCTATTCCAAGAAGTACTAGTGAATCTATGGAAAGGCTTCGCGAGCTTCGAGCATCGAAGCGACATCAAGACGTGGATTTATCGCGTTGCCCTCAACACCTGTATATCTATCGACAGGAAGAAGCGACGCCAAGCCACAGACCGACTCTCTATGGACATCAACCTTTTTGAGGATCGCGACGAGGACACGCGCCAGGTGGACATGCTCCACAAGCGTATCTCCAAACTCCAACCCTTCGATCGTGCGATTGTCCTGCTCTGGCTCGAGAACCTCCCCTATGAGGAAATCGGACAGATAGTCGGCATCAGCACTAAGAACGTCAGCGTACGTCTGTTTAGAATCAGAGAGCAATTAAAGAATATGTCAAACGATTAAAACTCACCCATTATGAACACCGAATTTGAAAACAACACCAACGATGCTCAGCTTCAGGATATGCGCCAGCAGATGGACACTCTGAAGAAGAAGCTGGACAAGCAGACAATTGTCAGCGATCGTTACATCCGTCAGTCGATGAACAGAACCGCAGGTAAGATCAGCCACCGTTATCGCTTCATTATGACTTTGTGCATAATCATGATTCCCTACACTTACTTCGTGTTTGTCTCAAACTTGGGCCTCTCGTTTCTCTTCTGGATTGGTACCTGCATCCTGATGCTCGCATGCTTTGGCGCCACCTATTATAATTGGCGTAATGTGAAAGACCCCAATTTGATGAGCAACAACCTTGTGGAGGTAAGTCAGAAAATGGCTAACGCAAAGAAGTTCGATGCCAACTGGCTCTTCTTCGGCATCCCTGCTGTTATCGTATGGTTGGCCTGGCTTACCTGGGAGATGTATCAGCAGGACTCAGAGGTTGCCCACGCCATGTTGATAGGCACCATCTGCGGAGCCACCATAGGTGCTATTTGGGG
>Ga0247609_10002125_pt1 | contig 21656 bp, 35 predicted proteins | sample 172DNAGHGlowgp2_FD_193487 | JGI IMG/M metagenome (GOLD analysis project Ga0247609, IMG submission 193487) | Sheep rumen microbial communities from Palmerston North, Manawatu-Wanganui, New Zealand - 1728 DNA GHGlow gp2 | ecosystem: Host-associated > Mammals > Digestive system > Stomach > Rumen ...
ACTGAAAATACTGTAGGATTTAGATTAGCATTAACTAATTAATAAATTTTAATAATATGAAACCTTTACAGACATTACTTACAATAGATAGTGTAGGATAGAGATGTATATCGTTAGAAGAAGGATTAGAGCGTAAAAATTTAAGTGTTATACATAAAGTAGATGAGTTGCCTGAAGAAGGATAGTAGGGAGTTATTTATTATCTTTAGGATACTGGAGAGTATATTATATTTGATAATAATGATGTTCTACGGAAGCTAAACCCAGTCCCTATTTCCATAATCACATTATCACTCCCACAGGACAATGTTCAAGTATCCTTTCCTAATTTTTTCTTAGAACCTAATACTTTATACATAATTCCTGAATCTAGAAGTTCAATGCCTACTATAAGTTTATCAGGTAACTCTTTATCCGAAGCAAAATCTTATATATTTAGATTAACGTGTACTTAGGCAAATCCAAGTATAACTATAAATTCTGGAATATTTCATACATCTGTAATTATCCCCGATAGTGCAGCAGAGACATTGTCAAATTTAGAGAAAGGACATACTTATGAATTTAACATCTTTGCTAATGTACTAATGGTGAGCGATATTACTAAAACAACATAACATATATAGTTAATATGATACAATCTATAATTAGAAGAAGAAATATGGGACTAAATGATGAAGTTATTGCCAAAGCGTCTGATAATGGATTTAATTATGTTGTTTTAAAACGAAGTTACGAGGCTGGGTATATAGCAAGTCCAGATAAATTATGGAAAAGTGAAGCAAAAAATATTTTGCAGGTTCGAACTAACTAGCCGTCTGATGATGAAAAAACAGGAGCTATGGGTGCAGACTTAAGTTGGGTACAATATTTAGAGAATGCAGAGTTTGTAAATACTTACATGTATTTAGGTTTTTCTGGTTGTTTTATGATTTTACCTCCACAATGTGCTATTAATGGAATATATTTAGTTAGAGTAAAAAATAAAATAGTACTCCCAGTACGAACACCATTTCCTTTATTTAACACTTATGATAATTCGTCTCCATACAATAAAAATCCTAACGGCTGGCAAGAATTAACTAATTCAACAATATATGTGCCAGATGAAAGTTATGATGCTTGGCTTCCGTATATTCAACACGCAGAAGGTTGTCCGAGTTGGATGGGCAATACTGGTATTATATGTGCAAGAATAAGTGAATTACCTCCAGAACAATTAGCAAAAATTAAAGTAAGTTATTAAAATATGAAGCAATACTATAAATTAATAGATAACGTCAAGATATTCTTCGAAGGCAACATTTTATATACTGAAGATGCAACTATCATAAATCCTACAGAAGAATAGATGGTAGAAAATGGATGGACTGTTTATGAGCCAACTTAGGAAACTGAGGAAGAGAAACTAAATAAAGAAAAAATAGCTAAGATTTCTTTAGTGGATTCTTATGACTCTTCTCCAGAGGTTGAGACCTTTTATATCGATGATACTTCTATGTGGTTAGGACATGAACTGAGATAGTAGATTCGTACTAGTGCTGAAGCCTATGCAGCGTCAGGTCATGAAAATATGACTAAAGTCTTTAATGGGAAAGAATATACTTTCCCGATTAATACTTGGCTTTACATGTTAAATATACTTGAGATTTATGCGGCTGAAGCACTAAATACTACAGAAAGACATAAACATAATATTAATAATCTAAACTCTGTTGAAGAAGTTATTCAATATGATTTCACAACAGGATATCCAGAAAAAATAACTTTTACAACGGAATAATTAGATTTTAAAGTTGATAATCTACTTTATAATATATAAATAAAAATTTAACAAATATTTTTGTTTTTTAAAATTTATTAACTATCTTTGTATACGAAAATGTAGCGCTATACTTAGATATAAATTACAATTATTTTTAAATTTTATTTATTTATTATGGATGAAAGAATAAACATTCTTCCTTTTAATGGTTCAAACGACACAGCCACTGCAATGGCTATGATGAACAACAATCCTTGGATGTATTTAGTTATGTTGGCTCTATTTGGTGGAGGCGCTTGGGGTTATGGTAACCGTGGAGTCGGAGCTAGTGGAGCTTTAGATATGGAAACACAGAACAAACTTAATAGTTTATCCAATTAGATAAATGATAATAATAATAATCAGTGGGCGCGTGAAGCTATTCAAGGCAATACCTTTGCAATCTCACAACTATCTTAGAATTTAGGAGTGGACTATAACACATTACAAGCAGCTATCGGAGGAGTTCAAATGGCAATTTCCCAGCTCGGATCTTAGAACGGCATGGGATTTGCTGGAGTAACAAATGCTATCAATTTAGGCAACTTAAATATAGTTCAGCAACTTAAAGATTGCTGCTGCGGTGTTAAAACCCAAATTCTTGAACAAGGATATCAAGGAAGAATTGAAACTATCAACCAGACAAATGATTTATAGACAAGTTTACGCGCTGAAAGTGGCTTAGTAAGAGCAGAAGTAGCTGCTTTCCGTCAGGCTTGGGAAGCTAAAGTTTATCAAGACAAGGTAGCTGAAGCTGCAAGATTACAGACTGAACTTGACTTGTTACGTAGTCAGCAAGGTACTGCAGCCTTAATTCTACCAGTAACAAATGAATTGAATACACTAAAAACTTAGATGTCTAATTTTATGAATACTTACAGCACTAAAACAACTGCTGCAGGTTAATAAATAAAGAAGGGAGCTTCGGCTCCCTTCTATAAATTAATATGAATAATTATATACCACTATTTAAAGATTTAAGGCCTGGACAGCCAGTATATGCATTAATTAAAGGTTCAGAATTAAAGTATATAGAAGGTAAAATAGTTAGCATAGGTATGTAGAGAATGGACATGCCTAAAGATGTAGCAATACCTAGAAATGTAATAGATGTTACTTATGAGCTTGATGGTGTAAATTATACAGATGTCATAAATGTAACAGACTCAATGTTTCCTACTACTAAATTAGGAGCAACTACATTACTAGCAACATCAAAAGATACTATCTTAAGAGAATTAAGAGAATCTTTAAAAATAGATGAATAGTTTTTAGCGACTGTAGATTAGACAAAAGAATAGAAGTAGAAAAATGTAAAATAGTATAAAGATCTGATTGGAAAATTAGATACTGAGTGGGCTGAAAAACAAGCACTAGAGTCTAGAATAACAACTTTAGAAAATAATTCTAGAGAGACAAATACTTTATTAAAATCTATTCTTGATAAACTTGGCTAATATGACTTTAAAAGAAAAATTTGACGATTTATATACAACTATCCTTTCAAGTAGAGATGAGAAAAAGATGAAGATTCTCGGTTGTATGACAAAAAAGATTATGTATTAGACTATTGAGTCACATCCTCAGAAAGCAGAGGAATATCTAGATATACTAGAAGCAGTTAATTGGAATAATTATCTAACAGAAAAGGAAGCAGATCTTTTAGTTAGTAAGATGAGTCCGGCTCCAAAATGGACTAAGCAGAATTGGAAAAATTTAATGGAAAAGTTAGATGAACCATTAGAATCTAGACCTTATTATAACAGATGTGCTTTATACATAACAATGTGTATGATAGATAGTGACAGCGGAAAGACTCTAAGAGGAATTGAATCAGATGAAAACAATTATTTTAAGATTGTTCATTCATTAGCAACTGATAAACTACTTGATAAGGATGGTGTATTCAACATTAGACACTATTTTTGTGAATTATTATGAAACTTAAATTAATTAGGTCCTATTTAGGGCCTAAATATACTATAGGACATTTATATATAAACGGATAGTATTTCTGTGATGTTATTGAAGATTAGGATAGAGGACTGAAAGCTAGTATGCTAAGAGAAGAAATACTAAAAAAGAAAGTAAAGCATAAAACTGCAATACCATATGGTACATATATGGTAAGTATGCGAATTGTTTCTCCAAAGTACTCTACGAAAGATAAATATAAATTTACTGGAGGAAGAATGCCTAGAATATTAACAGTTCCAGGATTTGATGGAATTCTAATACATCCAGGAACAACTTAGGAAGACTCTTCAGGATGCCTTATTGTAGGATTAAATAAACAAGTAGGAAAAGTAATTAATTCTTTTGCAACTTTTTAGAAATTATGGAATATCCTAGAAAAGGCAAATAAGAATAATGAACCCATTTCTATAGAAATAACTAAAAAATAAAACATATAAATAAAGGTTAAAAAATGTAAAGTGATAATTTTGATAATTTAAATTATTGCTTTAATTTTGTATTCAAACCAATTAATGGATTAATGTATTATGGATATAAATGAAATTGACGACATTGAAGATTTTATGGATGAGACTCCTGAAGACTCTCCGGAGATTCCAAGTATTGATCAGATAGATGAACCTGAAGAAGATGAGTATGTCGATAGTGAAGACGATTATTCAGCTGTCGAAAGATTTCTACAAGAACGGGGTGTAGATCCAAGATCTATAAAGTTTGAAACTGAAGACGGAGAAGAAACCTCAGATTTTAATGACTTATCCAGTGATGACCAGTACCAAATCCTAGATTCTCTATCTGAAGATGATTCAGATTTGGATGATTAGGAAATTGGGTTACTCAACTTTATGAGAACCAATAACTGGTCAGTACAAGATTACAATAACTATATTGCAAGGCAAGCAATAGATAACTATACTAAATCTCAAAGTGAGCCTGAACAATCTTATTAGATAGATGATTTATCAGATGAAGAACTGTTTTTAGTAGATTTAAAATCAAGGATTCCAGACTTAACAGAAGAAGAAGCCATGGAAGAATTAGATAGATCACAACAAAATGAAGATTTATTTAATAAGAAAGTTCAAAGTTTACGAAAAGATTATAAGGAAAAGGAAGATTTATATAAAAAGCAGCAAGAAGAAGAATAGGAAAATCAACAACGTGCTGCTTATGAACAATATTCTAAAACAATTGCCGATGCTATTAACAGAGCTACTGTAATGGATTTGGGCGATTTAGACTTGGAATTACAAAATCAAGATAAACAAGAAATTTATAACTACCTCGTAGGCTACGATTAGCAAGGGAACAGATTAATTAATAATACACTCGCAGATCCTGACCAATTAGTAAGAATGGCGTGGTTGAACATTAAAGGTCCGGAGGTGTTTAAAGAACTCACTTCTTATTATAAGAAGAAAATCTCAGATACAGCAAAAACAAATTACCAAAAAGGGTATGAAGATGCTAAAGGTGGACGTTCCTATAATCAAGCCAAATCTGTAGTTAAAAAACGTAGGTAGACAAAATAGAGTGGAGAATTAAGTATTAACGATATTGACGATTTTATAGATTAAAATTTTAAATTATGATTGTAGCAAATTTTATTACTAAACGCCCTACTATGGGAGAAACACGTACCTATGAAGACTTCTATAAATTCTTAGGCACTAAACCTACTCGCTTGGGCATCGTATCAAGACTTTACCCAGAATTAACAGCTTCTTATTTAACTGAATCTCTTAGAAACATTTTCTACCGTGATTCTAAGTCGTCTGACAAATATAGAAGTATTGACAGTATGTATTTCGAGTGGGAGGTAGAAAGCAATTACATTAAACGTGTAGAGCTTGCTGCAACTCCAGAAGGTGATGGTGCTAATGGCACTTCTATCTTCTTCGCATTCAAAGAGAACTACTACCAGAAGTATGATATCTGGAAATCAGATAATACTTATCAGCAGTTCCAAGTAATTAGCCGTCCTATCCGTAAGGCTGACGACTATTGGGTTCTTGAATGCCGCTTGATTACAACTGATCTTTCAGATCACATTGACCTGGATGAATACCATGCAGGTGACACTACAAGATTCTAGAGCAATGCTATGCCTGAATTACACGAAGAAGGCTACGTTAAGTATCAATCCAATGTTGAGAAACATCGTGGTTACATTTCTACTCACCGTGTAGATGATACCTATTCAGCTCTTTACAAAGCAATGGAGAATGTATTTATCTCTATTGGTAAGGGTGAAGGCAATGGCAAGATGAGTGAGAAAATTTACAAAATGGATACTGTTGAGAAGAATCTTCTTCAGAACTTCCTATATGTACGTAACAACGGCTTGCTCTTTAACAAGTGTAATGTCGATAAGAATGGTAAAGCCACTATCTCTGATCCTGACACTGGTCGTCCCATCTACATTGGTGACGGTATCATTCCTCAGGTAGAACGCTTTGCTTCTAAGTATGTTTATACCACTCTTACTGTAGATGCATTCCAGACTGCTATGAGCATGATGTGCCAGAAGGCTGAAGCTACTACAGGCAATAAGTTCATCTTCTTATGCAACGATAAGATGTGGCATGATGTACAGAGAAATCTTAGCGCTTGGCTCGCTAACTTTAAGACTTGCGGTACTTACCTATGGTCTAAAGCTGCTAACGGTTATGTAAGTGTTGGTGCAACCTTCGATTCTTACGAATTTGCTGGTAATACTATTACCTTCAAGGTAGATCGCACATTCAGCCGTGAGTATGGTGACAATAAGGGATTTGGTTTATTCTTAGATTTAACTGCTGACAAAACTAGCGGTACCCCCGCTATTGAGATGTTCACCCTTAAAGGTGGTGACTTCATCAGCAACAAACTACCAGGTGTTGGTGGTTTAGATGGTTTAAGCTCTGGTCTAGTTGCTTCAACAGTAGCTGGTTCTAAGCTTATCAACTGGGGTTACAGTGGTATTGCTGTATTCAATCCTTATAGAAGTTTTATACTAAGAGAAGCTTAATAAAGGTCAATAACAGATCGTAACTTAAGATGGGAGGATTTTCCTCCCATCTATTTAAAATTTTATGGATTAATAAGGGAATGGATAAAAACATTATTGTTTTAAGAAGTGTTTATGGTAAAGTAGGACAGATTTATTATATTCAACCCGTAAAGAACCCAAAAACTGGGCGCTATGCTGAATGTGTAAGAAGGGTCAACAGTATGGGCGATATGATTATATCTGATGAAGATAGAAATTCTGGAAGAGTATTGATTCCAGAGAATAAAGTATACGAAGTACAAGATGGAACTCAATTAAATCTAGAAGATCCTTACGATAATGCAGAGTGGGAATGCATTAAGTACGCTCCCATTATTGCTCCATCACGAGATGCAAGAGATTCTAAAGGAAATCTCTTAATTGATGGAGAAATTGCAGAAGGAAAGACAAATGCTAGATACGGAATTGCTGAATTATATGTAGAAGCTCCTGGAGTAGAGGTAGCTAAAAAAGTATCAACTGTTAAACTTCGTCACGATGCTGAAGAGTATATCTTTAATGATGAGAAAGGTGCTGAAGGTCGTGTATTTAGAGCTAGATTGCTCGGTAAAAATATGAAAAGTGCTCCAGATTCTGAAGTTACAGAATATCTACTTAATATTGCAGCAAAAGATCCTAAACGAATCATTGATGTTTATTCTGGATCAGATACTGGACTTAGACTTCTTATTATTGAAGCTAGGGAAAAAGGAGTTATTATAGTAAAGAATAAAGTCTTTACATATGCAGATGATATTATTTTAGGAGTATCAGAAGATTCTGTTCTGGCATTCTTAAAAGAACCAAAGAATAAGAAGATTCTAGAACTAATTAAGAGAGATACTTATCCAGATTTAGAGGCAAAAAAGACTAAAACAAAAGAAGAAAAATAATAACTAATGACAGCTAGACAAATATATGAAGCCATGCTTGTTGAGTTAAACAAGGTGGAAGCTCCTAGTTTACTTTTAGAAGATTATAATTACTTTTTGAATAAAGCCATAAGTTAGTATATTAATCTTAACTATGGTGTCTACGACATGGATTAGCAACGTTCTGACAATCTACGAGTTCTGAAAGATACTGCTTTTTTAACTCCAGTAAAAGTCGATGCTGGAACATATGGTAATTATGGATTAGGAAGTAATTATAATAATATTTGGGAAGTAATCCTTCCACAAGATTATTATCATATTCTTAACTGTATGGTAACTTTTAAAGTGAAATAGAGCTATAGTTGTTATAATCAAGGAACTGTTCAAGAGTTTGCTGCTCGCAGACTTACAGCTGATATGTGGCCTTTGATTGTAAATAACGCATATATGTGTCCTTCTTACAAACGTCCTTACTTCTACATTCATAATATAAATGATATAAATGATTAGAAGTTTTAGAGTAATCCTTATAAGCCCTCTGCGGGAACTTTAGAGTGGAACGATAAGTCTATTGATCCAGACGAAATAGTTTCTGCAATTATAAGAGAAGCTGATCCAAGGGTAGAAACATAGTACGATTTTAACAACGATTTAGAAATAAATAATGCTGATATAGATGCTTTAAATAGCTTTATTAGAAATAGTGAATCTCCTGAGAAGATTACTCCACTAGGTTCTGGAACAGATCCAAAGGTTAAAGTAAAAGAAGACAATGGACACGTTACAGTAAATTTATCAGGATTATCTAGAAGCGTATACTCTGAAAAAATAAAGGACCCAAGAAATCAAGTCGGAAATCCATTTCCTGACCAAGTAGAGCACTATCCAGGAATGCGTTATGGAAATTCCTCTGCTGTCAGAATGGAAATTAGGTATGGTAAGGATAGTGACACATTTGAACCTATAAGTGTTTAGGTAGATTACCTAAGAACACCACAATATATAAGACTAACTCAAGAACAATTAGATAAAACACAAGATACATCGTAGATTATGGAATTTCCAGATTACGTATGTCAAGAGATTATAAATGGGCTGGTAAAACTCGTTATGGAAAACGCAAGTGACCCAAGGTTACAAACAAATATTCCAATTAATCAGACTATTGCGCCTCCAGCTCAACAATAGCAATCATCAAAATAATAAATTTTTAACATTATGTTTAATTTCACAACAACAACTTTAATTCACAGTGTAGATTAGTTCGCTGCCAATCCTAGTGGCTCACACCCCAGTTAGAACACACTTTGGGTAAATGGAGTAAATCTATTTAAAAAAGAGAATGTAGTAGCTATCTACCGTAACCCTTATGTAGCACCTCTTGCAGGTCGTTTAGTAGTAGACATTCCTAAAGTTTTTAGAAAAGCGGAGGATTTATTTCCTGGAGATGGAGTTCCTACTAAAATGCGCTTTAGATTGAAGTTCTCTCTACGTAGAACTGGAGATAATAACTCATACTATGCTAGAGATGAAGTCTTCAAAGGTAAAGACTTTGTATATGAATGGGTAGGTGTAAGTAATACTACTGCTGTACAAGTAGCTAAACAAATCAAGAAAATTAATCGTTTATATGGCGATATCTTCTTAGATGTACACGCAGGTACTTCTGCAGATGATCAAGTTCTTAAAGACTATGATGGAAACAATGGTAGTTTTGGACAATCAGTTAATAGTGTAGTTTCTGAAGTGTCAGAAATTGACAGATTAGTATTTGTAAATGATAATTATGGAATGTTTACTGATGCTACTCTTCAAGTCTGGATGGATGGTTACTCAGATTGCTGCCACTATCAAGAAGGTGGTTGGGTTGATATTGACACTATTGAAAATTATGATTCAATCTGTGTAAATAATTGCACTATGCTAGCGTGTGAAGAATAGACAAGAGGTGTCAAAGACTCTCTATTACACTTATTACACATTGTAGATTGCGTAAATGGTGTTGGCACTTATGACCAAATTCTTAGAGACCTTCGTCTTCCTACTATGGAAAACCTTGGTTATATGTCATTGACACAACAGATGAACGAAATGCCAATTCCTGGTATGAAATATGTTCAGTATACATTACATTATGTTACCTGTCGTGGTATTCTCGGTGGTTCAGCAGTTGGTGAAGTAACTCATTCAAAGACTACTCATGTATTCTTCGTTCCTGCAACTTGTTGCGATTGTCAAAATACTCCTTATGTAGACGTTGATACTGCTTTCAGAACAGCTCTAGAAACTGCATTTGGTTGGACTACTTGTGATAACACTGGCAAACTTGTTCCTGCTCCACACGACAATCCTGTTAATGAACCTCTATATGGTAACCAATTAGCACCAGCAGCAGTGACCTCAACAAGAACTGCTAATGATATATCAACAGATGCTCCTATAGCTCAAACTCATGCCAATATTAGTGGTGGCGGTGGTGATGTTCCCAATTTATATTGCTTCAATTCACAAACTGGTACTATAAATAATCCAGGTGGTGGAAATAATGGAAAACATACTCTGCCTTCTCCAGAAATTGGTAAAAGTTTAGGAAAAGAGGGAAGCGTTGATATAGAAGTAGATAAAAATTCTGATGACGATGAAGTAGAAACAAAAATAACTACTGATGGTTCTATTCCAAAAGTATCAAGTCCTACTTATGAGGAACCTTTTGAAGTATAGACAGGTACTAGGGTAAAAGCTATAAACTATAAAGAATCTACTGGAGAAACTTCTTTATTAGTAGAGACTGAAGCTGTTGTAGATCATCTTACTCCAACTCCTGACCACTCTTAATTTTAATATAACCTTTTAATAAACAAGGCGGCGATTCGCAAAGGTCGTCGCCTTATTTTTATATATGTCATACTATAATAAAATGGCTTCAGCTATTTATAACGATATTGTAAGTGGATTACGTGGTTATTCTGCGAATCCTACTTTATCAATGGAACAATTAGAAGATGAGATAGCTGAGGAAAGACTAGCTGTGATTAAACAGTATATTCTTAAAGGAGTAATTCCTAAGAAAGATTTATTGAAAACGATCTCTTGTATTACTGTAGATTGCAAAGACATAGAAGGCTGCGATGCTTGTGGAGGAGATTAGAATTTCGAAGGAACTCCTACAATGCATTTTGTAATTCCACCACTAATGACAGATTTTGGTGGATTTGGAATTGAATATATAGGGTCAACAGACCTACAAAATCCATTTATATGGTATACAAATCCAACATCTATGCGTTATCATAAATATAGACGTAGAACAAAAGATAAACCATATGTCTATGTTAATATGGCTACAAATAAAGACGGCATGTGTGACTGTTGGGTATTTAATGCACCATTCTTAAAACGAGTTACTGTCGTTGGTGTCTTTAAAGATGAACGTAAGCTAGAAGAATATGGCTGTTCTTGTCTTGGTGAGGGAAATAATAGTCCTTCATTTATTGATGCAGAAGTAAAAGAACGTTTGACTAAAAAGAAGATATATTATTATAGACAATTGGCTGCTCCAATTTTACCAAATGACCAAGTTGCAAGATGACAAATTTTAATGAAGCATATACACACGCATAGTTAATCTATGATGTAGAATTAACACCAGAAGATTTTGAAGAAATTGGATTAGTTGCGTGGAATAAAATAGGAAACAAACAAGATTTATTGTATCAAATGTTTGTAGATGTAGATTGTGAAAATAAGAAAGTTGAACTTCCTTGTAACTGTGATGAAATTGAAGCAGTGACTTACTGCCACGAAGACTGGAATTATACTTCCAATATTGCTGAAAATGGAGATTATTTATCTGACTTTATAGAAGGCTATATTGAAAACAGAAAAGGATATGAAGACCCACTATATCAAAGCGGTTAGTATGTAAAATATCGCAGAGTTGGAGATAATTTATATTTCGATAAGGCTTATGGTCCTATCATTATTCTGTATAGAGGTGCAGAATATGATGAAGATGGATTACCTTACATAAATGAGAAGGAGAAAGACGCTATAGCTTGCTATTGTGCATATATTATGAAATTTAAAGAAGGAATACGCACTAATAATCCTAATATTATTCAGGTAGCAGCAATGTTAAAACAAGAATGGCTTCGACTTTGTGATGCAGCAAGAGTTACTACTTATTTGAATCAGAACGATGCTAATAAGATTCTTGATGCTAAGACTAATTGGAACCGTAAAGTATTTAATAAATCATATAAACCTGTTAAATAATGAACTATGCAATTGGATATGCCTTAAATGGAGATGATTTAATGACAAACTTTCCTATTAAAAAGTTAAAAATAAAGTAGAAAGATATTGATGGTAAAAAACGTAGAAACTTAGCTGCTTAGGTCTGGCGCTCTTGTGTTGATTTAGCAATTCAAGATGTAATTGATAATAGTGATACATTTGAGTTACCAACAAATAACAGAGATGCTGAAATCTATATTAAAGCAATATCAGGAGAAGCCTTTATCAAGGGAAGGTAGAATGGTAAATGGCAAGATATTGATTATTTAAATACTAATTTTACTGGATATTAGATGATGTTAAAGTTTCAAAGGGCTGGATATAAGATTGAGAAACCAATATATCTAGATCCTATTAGAAAACAACAAATAGCAGATAGAGCTAATTCTGGTAAATCTTATTATTGATTATGGTAAAACGAGTTTCTGACTATCTGGACAAATTATAGGAAATGTATCCAGAACTATCTAAGAAAGATATAGAGCGTATGGTAAACTATGGGTGGAGAATGTTTTATTTTTATAATCTACGAGGGTGTGATATCATAACTGCAAATTCTAAAGCTAATAAATGGATGTATTGTGGGTCATTGTGTGTGGACTCAATTAAACATTTTAATTACTATAGAAGAAAATTAAGAAGAAAAATACGAGTATTATGGGCTTTAAAGAAACGAGAATGGGACGGCTATTATTATACAGCTATCACACCAGAAGAATACGAGCAAATTAAGTATACTTTTGGTAGACCTAAGACTAATTTAACAGTACATAATAAAGTGTTATTTAAAATTAAGAATGAAGCTTTTGTATATTACCACACTGCGAAATACTTTATACGTTGTAAACTTCCCATAGATTATGGATATACAATATATAAAGAAACTTGTAAATGTAAAGATGTTAAGTTAATTTTAGACAGAGAAAGGCCTCTGACTTTAGACGATTTAATAAAAATAAGTAACGATGAGAAAAGAAACAATTAATACTTTTTCAGATGGAATGTCTTTAGACTTAAATCCACTAGGGACTCCGGCTAAAACATTAACAAACTGTCTGAATGGAACACTTATCACATATAACGGAAATGAACTAACTCTACAAAATGATATGGGAAATGTTCCTGTAGGAACAGCTGAATTACCTAAAGGGTATGTGCCTGTAGGTATGAAAGAATATGGAGGTATCATTTATGTAGCATCATACAATCCAGAAACTAAGAAGGGATAGTTAGGGTGCTTCCCTTCTCCTCAACAAATTTATACATCTGAAGCAGCTTAGACTGTCTTAGATATTAACATACAAGATTTATTTATAGAGTTTTTTGAGAACCGTAACACTCGTATAAAAAATATTCCAGTTATTTAGAGTAATGAATATAAAGAAGAAATATTTAAGGATCCTATTACTCAAGAAGCAAGAATATTTTCATCTGGAGATACTTTTATTATAAAAACTAATAATCAATTTAGTGATATTCTTAGAAAAGCCATAGATGAGTAGGTAATAACTCTAAAATTATTTATTATTCCGATTAATGGAGATTCTCCTATAGATATTACAGAATCATTAAAAACTTATCCCGATTCTTGGAATGTTCCATTATGGATCTATCAGAATACAGAAGATATTCCATTTGAAACTTTACTAAATAATCATAGAGAACTTCTTTAGGAGTATAGAGGCCCATAGGGAACTTTACAAATTGTTATAGAATTTAATACATTCGAGTTATTTAATTTGTATAGAATATTTTCAAATTTAAATAATGATTTCAGTGTTGAATTTATTGGAGAAGCGTTTATAAATGAAGTAAAAAGTAGATGGAGTTTAACTCCATTTGAGCTAATAGGAAATATAAACGAAGAAGGACATAACTTAAACGCTATAGAAGAATGTGGATTTTAGAGAACATAGCCTGATTTAGTAGCATATACGTAGAAACACACTATTCCTGAATCTGGAACCTTGTACTATGATTTAATGCCTGCATGTATATATGGAGCATTAAAATTACAAAATAACAGTTTTTTAAAATCTGGAGAACTTACAAGATAGGGAGTTTAGGATGCACATCATCGTATTACAAACTGGAATTTTGAAATAAACTCCGATTCAGCTATTATACATTGGACTTATACTTTATTTGATACTGACCCTAGTATTGATCACATGCGATTTGTATTTATACCATTAAATGAAGTATTAGACTAGGGCGGCTATTCAAAACAATAGATTAACTAGTTGTACGTTACAGACTAGACTATATATGAACCAACAAATCCTAATATTTATACTATAAATAAACTGTATTATTCTGGAGATTTTGAAGATAAAATTATTTTAGATGATGTTCATTTAATGCACAATTATATATACTTATGCAGATTAGACATTATATATAGTTAGAATGGAGCAATGCATGTAGAAAATGGACACGACTATAAACTATTATACACTGGAACATTCTTTAATGATAAGGATGTTAGACAATTTAATAATGATAATAGGCCAGAAGTTACTCCAGACATAAATTTAGAAGTAGAACAAACATACACTATAAAGAAATTTACCTATACAACATTATTAGAAAATGAAACAGGGCACGTAGTAGAAACTGCACCTAAAGAAATAGTTACTGCAAACGATGTTATGTTCTTAGCTAATAATGAAAGATATTATAGGAAAATTGTTGGAATAATATTAAATGTAGACTGTGAAGTTACTAGTACTATATCAATAAAAGATGAAGAATTAGTTCAATATGGCGAAGAAAATATGCCTTTTAGACCTTCATTTGCTGGAAGAATTTCAGCAGAAGAAACTTTAAATAAATGTGCTAATTCTGACGGTGTAATTACTTGTAAAGTCAAGAGTGAGACAAATTATAATTACGAAGGTGATGGCGATTCAGAAGTACAACAAAAACTTAAGTAGTATGTAGAAAAAGAAACTATAAAAGACTGGGATAGTTCTATTACTCAAAATCTAAATGGGGCTTATATTACTTATAAAAAGCAAGGAAATACATATTAGAATAAATCAACTATTAGTATTCACAGAGGTATTGTAAGCAGAATGGGATAGGAAGATTTCTATACTGTTTTACAAGAAGGTCTATTTCCAGTATATGAACCAGACGATGTTTTATATAATGAAAGATTGTTTGGATTTAATGTAGATGAAGATGGAAATCTACAGAATATTATAGGTGGTGAAAACTTTATGGGATTATCCTTATGGCTTGCTAAAAATAGAAAGTTAGACGCTTCTACTAGTGTAAAAACATCGATGTTAGAAGTTGAAAGAAGTTATGGTAAAAAGACTGCATTAAGTAGGTATGACTTTAAAGGTGATGCTCAAACCCCGTATCATTATGGTTCTTATATTTCAGAAGGCGTAGGAATTGTAAATTATGGATCTGAAGGAACGTCAAGAATAGAAGCAATGCAAAAATGCAATTATGCTCCAATTCAAATTTTAGCTTCAAATGAGTATGAAAGAGTTTGGGATAAAAGTTATTGGGATGGAGACGTCGACTCCAGAGTATGTAATCTTATGGTATTACCTCATTCTGAATTTGGAGAAAACTTATTAGATACTTTTGATGTTGATAGAGAAGGAGACGGCAGAGAAAAACATTATGGTTGGGCTGCACTTGAAGTTAGAGACAAATTTATAGAAGGGGATAAAAATAATGTCGGATATAAAAGTAGAAACTTATTTAAGGCTTCTAAAGGAAACTCTAGGTGTATGTATATACTATGGAGATCACAATATGGATATCAAATAATGAATGTTGCTACACCCTTAGATATTGAATCTAATTAGGAGTTATCTGAAATTGTAACAATTAAACCAAACTCTTCTGGAAAACTAAAAGTTTCCTGGGATAGAGGTGGCACAGATAACATAAAAGAACAATATCCAGCAGCAGAAACACACCTAAGAGCAGACCATATGCTATTCTGTCTATTATCTTAGATTTTAATTACTAAACGGAAAACTGCAAATTTACTTTTAAATGCTCCTGACGTTTCTTAGATGTACTCTACTATAGGATTTAAGAATAAAGGATTGCTAAAAGTACAAAATATAGCAGATCCTATAGTTGTATTATCTGATAAAAATATAGAAGACGCATTATCTTGGATATTAAACAACTAGGTATTAAATAGTGCTGATAATTTTATTCCAAAGTTTAAAACAATAGAATACTTAAATGGATATATAGAATGTGGTGGAAAAGTAAATACAAATTCTAATAAGTTTGGATTTACTAATCTAGATAATTTATTCTATGCAGAAGGAATTCCAGAATTTTCAACTGTAAATGCAGAGTAGAGAATAAATATATATCCAGGAAGGATAGAAAAAGTGTTTGGACAATATTTATGTAAAATACAAAAGGATAAATTTGGAATATATTAGGTCAATGAAGAACTTCTTAAAGATGTAAATGGGCAGAAAAAGTTCTATAAAATATTTCTGCCAACTATTCATAGTCATACTAATAAAAAAGGAGCTAAATATAATTGCACAAATATAGAAACTTATAAAGAGAATTTAGAAGGGCTTGCATATAATGATATGTTATTCCCACTAACAAGAGTCTATAAAGAATAGGGAAAAGCTATTGATTAGCTAAATTCCTAGGAAGATTTAGAATCTCCATTTTTTAATTTATTATATTATAATTCGATTGATTTAAATTACGAATTTGAAGATCAAGTTGTTGTTCCAGACACATTTGGATGTTCTTAGGCCCCGATAGACTATTGTCATGGATTTGCATTTACTACTTTATTTGGAGATTAGTCTAGATATTTAGATTCTGGAGTATATTTAAGAAATGTTTAGAATTATACTGAATTTTCTGGTGTTGATGCTAATCCAGGATATTTTGGATGGTTTTCTTCTTGTCATGATATATTTAACCAAGATAGAAAAGTTTGGCCGCAAAAAGTTCTTATGAATTCTAATAGTACTTAGTTTAAACTAGGAACTAAGGATTGGGCTACAACAAAAATAGATATAAGTGTAGATAGATCTAACACTAATTCAAATGACGAGAATGAAGAATAGGATTAAGTACATTAATAAACATAATTTAACATGGATTTCAAATTTAAAGAAGAATTACAGTCTGACTGGAATGTACTTGCGAATTTTGGAATAAGACAACTTAGTAAAAAAGGACTATTAACTTATGAATATAATCCTTTAAAAGTACTAAGATATAGTGAAAATTATAAAGAAAGCAATAAAGTTATAGCATATGCTAATGAACTAACAGATCTAGATACTGAAAAATTTAATTTTGACTTACAGCACCCAGTTTAGATAGAGGCACAAGAATCATATGATGGCACAGTAAATCTTATATTAAATGACGATAAAAATATTCCACGTATGATTAATACCCGTTTTTCATGTGTAGGCAATAACTCTTATCAAATAGTAAATAGAACAGTTGATTCAAATATATACGATTATGAAGTATTTGATACTCAAACATCCTTATATAAAAGAGTTAGCACAATTCCAAAAATTAAATTTATTGGATTAAGGGAAAATGGAAATTTAAAGGTCGGAAACTATACTTTCTACTTTAAATTAGCAGACGGCGACGGAAACGAAACAGATTGGATTGGACAATCAAACGTTGTGTCTTGCCATTTAGGTGCCATTAATAATCCATTTTCTATTAGAGGAGGAATGGAGAATGAAAATAGCTATAAGCAAGTAGATTTTACTCTTACAAATCTAGATGCAGCTTATAGTTATGTAACAGTATATTATACTAGAACTACTTCTTCGTAGGATCTTAGTCCAATAACAGAAGTATATAAAGTAAATAAACTGTATAATATTATAGATAAAACTGCAAATGTACTTGTATCAGGATTTGAAACTACAACTTTATCTAGTATTGAAGAATTAAATGCTTAGTATATTATAGTTGATGCTGTTAAAACATAGACTTAGTGTGATAACATGCTATTCTTTGGTAATGTTAAAGAATAGGAAATTGACTATGAAGAATTAACTGATTTATCTCTTAGAATTACTCCAGAATTAACTCATATAGATATCGGACACATTAACCAAGAATATAAAGATGATTCTAATACTCCAAAGATTCGCCAATACGAATATTATAATGCAAACAACATATATAATTATTTAGGATATTGGGATGACGAATTTTACAGATTTGGAGTAGTTTACATTTTAAACAATTACACATTATCGCCTGTATTTAATATCAGAGGAATAAATAATTTAACTACAACAACGAAGTTCAATGAAATTCCTGTATATAATACAAGTGGAGGTCGAAATAAAATTGTAAGAAATAAAGAAACGTTCTAGATTTCTTATAAATACTTAAGTGACAATGGATTAACAGAATCTATGTATCTAAGTCCAGATGAAAATTCAAAAGGAGTTATTAAAATTAATTATGATACTAAAGATTATCCACAGTTTGGAGATAGAGTAACTAATGCTATTGGATTTAATTTTAATATTCCCAAAGACTTACTAAGAGAGTTAAAAAATAAAGTAAAAGGAATGTTTATTGTAAGATAGAGACGTAATCCAACTACCATGTGTCAAACGGTACCTATCCTTACAGATAAATCTAGTAAATTGCCGGCACTTCCAGTTGTTGATGACGAATACTTAGTGGAAACTATGGTTTCTGAAAAGGCACATTATTTAATACACGATTTTAACTTACGTAAACGATACATTCCAGAATATAGAGCAGAAGCCAATATGTAGGCAGCTATTTGTCCTGATTATGTATTAGATTAGGGATACTTTAATAACTATTTTACTGGAACTGAATTTGTATTAAAAGAAACTAAATCTAAATTAACTGACGATTACTTTTAGGAATCAAATAACTATCTTTATAACATCGAGTATGAAAATCGTAAAGATTTTTCTAAAATATAGAGTACAAAGATGTATATTACTTCCGTTCCAGATAGCACTTATCAAGTTAAAGGAAGATTACGTAAAAATTGGTTTGCTGCAGCTGCTGGAGAAGAAGCTGATCCTCTTAAAGTAAGTTATGTAGGATTTCCATATACTTATAATCCAGATGATGAAGATAAGAAAAATATTTTCGGAAAAGTAACTAAAAAAGGAATATATGGAAATACTGACTATGTAACGAGAGGATTTTATGGTCCATACATCGGATTAGAAAATAAAGATGGAAGGCTAGAAACATCCTTATACGATATAAAAATTCCAGACTATAGTGAAGATTTAGAATCTTAGAAAAACTACATTGAAATTAGATGTAGAAGTAGTTTTCCATTTTATTAGATTAGTCCTAGATTTTCTATTGAAGATATAGAAAATACCTATGATGGAGAAAATGATATAGTAGACGTTATTACGACACAAACTGAAGAGTCCTATAAAATCCATAATATTTTTGGTGGAGATTGTTTCATAGGTAACTTTTCAATTAGAATGAATCGTAATTTTACCAATCCAGAAGCTCCAAATAATAATATTATAATTGATGGAACTTTATGGGGTAAAAATTATAGAAATAATGAAATGGCCACAGGCGATCATAATAAAAAGATTATTTTAGGCGATGTATATGCAGTATAGATGGGACACTTTGCCACAGTAAAGGTATGCAGTAATTTTAATATAGCACTACGAAGTACAGACCCATATATGCCAACAGAAGTAGGATTAACTGGACACAAACGATCATTCTATCCTTATACTTCATTGTCAAATTTAGGATCTTACAAAATTCCAGAATCTTTCTTAATTAATAGCGGATTGAACAAAACCGTTGATGAAAAGTATAATAATGAATGCCCTGATGTTCCCGCAATTAAAAATGATTTCTCAACAAGAGTATTATACTCTGATATATCAGTTAAAAATTCATTTGTTAATGGATATAGAATATTCAGAGACTTACATTACTAGGATTATACATCAGCACATGGCGAATTAGTTAGCTTACTAGAAAAGGCCGGAGACATATTCTGTGTATTTGAACATGCAACTGGATATTTGGCAGTACAAGCAAGTTAGTTAGCAACAGACTAGAAGAATGCAACTGTATTTATAACAACAGCTAATGTGTTGCCAGAAACTCCATACTTTATGAATAATGAATTCGGCTCTCAATGGCAAGAAAGTATTATTAAAACTCCAACTTGTATCTACGGAGTCGATACTGTAGCTAAAAGATTATGGAGAGTAGCATTAGAAGGAAGCTTAAGACAATCCTTTAGACTTAAAACTATCTCAGACTTTAAAGTATAGAGATTTTTAAATGAAAATATAACTCTTGGTGAATATGAAACTGTTCCTACTATTGGAATTAGAAATGTAAAAACTCATTATAACGCCTTTAAAGGAGATATAATGTTTACTTTTTATGATGATGTAGACTCAATAGAGGAAAAAGCTTGGAATTTATGCTTTAATGAGCCATTAGAGAAATTTGTAACATTCTATTCGTGGATTCCATCATACTCAGAAAATATAAATAATATATTCTTCTCATTTGACAGAGATACATCTAAGTATATTGCTAAAATTTATGCGGACCCATCATTAATTAAATTAGAATCTGAGCAAGAATACCCTAGAATTATAAAATAGGAATATATAGGAAAGCTAAATTTCTCAGAATTAGCAGACTATGAACTATGGGAAAGTCATCTTAAAGAAAACTCTGGAGAAAATAATTATGTAACTATAGATTATGAAATTGTAGATTCTCCACACAGCAGTTTATTTAAATTAAGAAATGGAAACCTATTATATGCTAAAGAAGAGGTATTTAATAATTTAAATGAAGAAAAATTATATAAGCTTCCAATTAAAATTACAATTGATGTAAATTATTCTGCAGTAGATAGTAGAAATGTAGGAACATCATCAAGAACAATATATACCACATTAGCACTTGCAACACAATCTTACTGTAACAACTTTAAAAACACTAAATTTTGGAAACATGGATATGCAGGTTTAATGGAAACTAAAGAGGATATTAAACCTACTTATTGGTATGGAAAACAACATCCATTCGAATTTGAATTTATTGTTGCAGAAAATCAGTAGTTCTAGAAAATTTTCAATACATTACAACTTATAGCTAATAAAGCAAAACCAGAATCGTTTCATTTTGAAGTTGTCGGAGAAAGTTATACATTTGCAGACGATAAAGAAAATATTTTCTGGAGACAAGAAGCATTAAAGCACATTTATTAGTGGAACAATGGAGATATAACATATGATAGAAAATATGAACAGTTAGAACCGAGTTAGCGTAAAGAATGGTATAGAAATTACTATGATAAGTCTACGTTATTCCCATTATACTATCATAGAACAGACACCCTTAATGAAATATATGATTCATATTAGCATATGACATCATTATCATAGGATTATCAAAATATGATAGGTACTGAGGTTGTTTATGATAAACTTCTTGGAGAATTTAAATTAAATGTTCATACTCCAGCTAGATGTATAAATTAGGGAGAAGTTGTAGAAATAAATGCTAATACTTATAGTAAATTATATCACACTTCTAATACTCCAGTACTTAAAGAAAAATAGTCTAATGGAACATATAAATATTATAAATATGTGGACTATGGAAGACG
>Ga0247609_10002126_pt1 | contig 21653 bp, 16 predicted proteins | sample 172DNAGHGlowgp2_FD_193487 | JGI IMG/M metagenome (GOLD analysis project Ga0247609, IMG submission 193487) | Sheep rumen microbial communities from Palmerston North, Manawatu-Wanganui, New Zealand - 1728 DNA GHGlow gp2 | ecosystem: Host-associated > Mammals > Digestive system > Stomach > Rumen ...
CCAAAACAAAATGAAAACAATTAATGAAAATTTTTAAACCAAAAGATGTTAAAAAACACTCTGCACCAAATATTTGTCCCACCCACGAATGGCAAAAAAAACAAACCGTTTTTTGAGCAGCCTACCTAATGGGGTTCGGCTTCAAACAACGCGTATTCTTACAGCATTTCCTTGCCCGAGCTCAACTGGTGGAGATGCTGGCGCGAATGGGGCGAAGAGTTGATCGTCAAATGCCCAATTTTACGACTGATATGAGTAGAAACTCACTCGGACGACAGTCAACGAAGGCAAGCTAATATCAGAATACCATTTGGCTACAAAAATATTATTTTTTCATATATTCAAAGCAAAACCGACGAAAAAAAGCTTGCGAAACTTGAATTATATATTTATTTAATTCGACTTTCCAAGCCCGTTTCTCGTTCAGGTATTTTCTATTGTCAGACTTCTTTGAGTGTTTTGGTAATAAAAAAAGTAATTGATGATTGGTGATTAGCAATTTTCACCTCCCCCGAAACTTAAGATCAACAAACGGGAATGACCCGAAACGGCACACCCGCTCTTGCGGGATCCGGATCTGTTGTGCGAAAAATGATAAATACAAAGGTCCACTTAATTTTTTTTTGTACTTTTGCGGCCATGAATTCATGCCCCATGGTGAAACGGCGCCACATAGCGAACCCAATACCCCGCGCGTGCAACCGCGCAGGCGCATCTATGGCAAAAAGCGAACCCCGACATTCAAATATCAACAAACAATAAAGTAAAAATTATGAAGAAAGTATTTTTAATGCTGGCTGTTGCGGCCACCATCCTCTGCGGATGCAACAAGGACAAGGACAAAGACAAACTGTCAGACAAACTGATTGGCAAATGGATGCAGGCTGAAATAGACGGCTGGCCCGCGTTGACCAACGAAAAAACGGTTATCACCTTCATCTCCGACACAAAAGCAATCCTCAGCTCCTCAAGAGCCGATTTCACACAGACGGAATCCAAATGGAACGCCTTTTTGGAATGCGACGTCCAGATTGAAGACAACATTGTGACTGTCACTGGACAAATCAACGACTTCAAATCCATTGTTTGCAAATACACCGTCAATTCCATTACAAACAACGAGATGTCATGCCACTTAAAGGTAACATCATACACGAATGGGAACGCATTCAACTACCCCGAAGAAGACCTTGTCCTGAAACGCGTCACCGATGATTACAAAAACGATGTTATCGGCACCTGGGAAGGCCGCGTCACCAGCCAGGAAGGCTCCGAACACGACGACGGAGAGGTCCACCGCTGGGAGTACAAGGCCAACGGCACCTACATCTACTACCGCCAGTCGGAAGATGGCCAATGGGTGAACGACGTGAATGCCTTTTCCGAGTATTTCGTGGACGGCAACCTGCTGTGCACACGCTGGCTGAACAATGGCGAGGGTCAGACGGAGAACCGCGAATGGTGGGAGATTGCCTCCATCAAGAACGGCGTGATGTCGTGGAAGGCGCTGCGCGACCATGAGGACGGCACCACCTACACCGCCACTTTCATCATGACAAAAGTGAACTAACCGACAACCTCCATCTATGTACCCCCATGCGGAGGCCTCTGCCTGATTCCATCACACGCTCACAAAAACAAACCACCAAGAAAAAAAAACGGGGCGCCCCCATACGATGTTATCAAAAAAATTGTATTTTTGCGCACTCGTTTCGAGGAAGGAAAGTTGGCCGAGCGGTTGAAGGCAGCGGTTTCGAAAACCGCCAGGGTGTAACAGCTCTCACAGGTTCGAATCCTGTACTTTCCGCAAAGACAAGCGCCCGGATGTTCAACATTCGGGCGCTCTCATTATCAGCCTTTTACCTGCTCCAGATCAGCTGTTCTTCGGCGACAGAATCACGAAAGGAATCATCATCTCCTCCATCGAGATGCCGCCGTGCTGGAACGTGTTCTTGTACAAATTCACGTACTGGTTGAAATTGTTCTGGTAGGCGAAAAAGTCGGTCTTCGTGGCGAAAATGAACCGCTGGGTCATCGTCTCCTTCGGAAGGAAGGCGTCGTCGGGGTTCTTGATTTCGAAAACCTCCTTGGCGGGATAGTCCATGCTGCTGCGGCCCACCTTGTAGCGCAAGTTCGTGTTCAGGTCGCGCTCGCCCACCATCTTCAACGCCCGGTCCACTTTGATGGTTCCGTGGTCGGTGGTAATCATCACCGGTATTTTGCGTTCCGACAGCCACTTGAGCATCTCAAACAGCACCGAATTGGCGAACCAAGAGGCCGTGACGCTCCGGTAGGACTTCTCATCGTCGGCCAGCTCGCGCACCACGTTCACGTCCGTGCCCGCATGGGACAGCATATCCACGAAATTGAAGACGATGACATTCAGTGGGTTGCTGAGCATCTGATGGAAACCGTCGAACACCTTCTTGCCGTAGTCGGCGTTGAGAATCTTGTGGTAACTGTATTTGATGTTCTTGCCGTAGCGTTTGAGGTATTCGCCCAACAGCTGCTCCTCAAACTGGTTCTTGCTGCCGGCATCGTTCTCGTTGAGCCAGTAGGCGGGGTACTTTTTGGCAATCACCGACGGCATGAGCCCGGAGAAGAGGGCGTTGCGGGCGTAGTGCGTGGCCGTGGGCAGGATGCTGTAGCAAATACTCTCGTCCTGTATATAATAATAGTCGTGGACCAGCGGGTAGATGCTGCGCCACTGGTCGTAACGCAGGTTGTCGATGACGAACAGGAAGGTGCTTTTCTGGTCGCTGAGCTTCGGGAAAAGCTTCTCCTTCAGCACCGTATGCGACTGCAGCGGTTTGTCATCCGACCGGCCGTTCACCCAGTCGAGGTAGTTGCGCTGCACGAACTTGGCGAACTGCACATTGGCCTCCTCCTTCTGCGCCGCCAACATCTCCGTGACACTCTCATCCTCCACCTTCTCAATTTGCAACTCCCAATCAACCAAGTCCTTGTAGAGTGTCGCCCACTCGTTCACGTCCATACGGTCGGAGATTCGCATGGAGAGTTCGCGGAACGACTGCTGGTAGTTGCTCGTCACCTTCTCGCTCACGAGCTTCTTGTTGTCGATATTCTTTTTCAGACAAAGCAGTATCTGGTTGGGGTTCACGGGTTTAATGAGGTAGTCGGCGATGTTGGAACCGATGGCGTCCTCCATGATGTGCTCTTCCTCGCTCTTGGTGATCATCACGATGGGAATATGCGGGTAATCCTTCTTGAGCCGCTGCAGCGTTTCCAACCCGCTGAGTCCGGGCATGTTTTCATCCAGGAAGATGATGTTCACAAACTCGTTTTTCAGGATTTCGAGGGCCTCCATGCCGCTCATGGCTGGAATCACGTCGTAACCCTTCGTCTTCAGGAACAGTATATGCGGTTTCAACAAGTCAATTTCGTCGTCCGCCCATAAAATTCTCGTATTCATCTGCTCAAATTTTAATAAAACCGAGCAATTAACGCCGACAAAAGCATTTTATTGTATATCCGCAAAAAAACATGCGGAGCTTGAGTGCACGCACACGCCAACGATAACGTTATTGTGTGTCGATGGCGGTTTATGCAAGGAATGTAATTTAGGCTTCGCATGTCTGATTTACAATCCTGACTGAATCTTGAATCCTGAATCTAATAAATCTTCACCCTTTAAACTTTTGCATAATTTTTGTATCTTTGCCGTTTGAATTAAATTCGCATTAGTATTAACAAAAATAAGCAGAAAAATGAAAAAGCAAACCCGCATTCTGATGGTCATCGCCCTGATGATCTGCACCCTCGGCGCTTTCGCGCAGAAGCCCTTCGCCGGCAAAATCACCTTTGAGATGTCCGCGGAAGGAACCTCCGACCCCAACATCGCCGCCCAATTGTCCGAACAAACTGTGGAATACACCGTCATGGGCAACTGCAGCCGCATGGAAGCCAGCCAAGGCGTTGATGTCATTACCATTGCCAACGGCAACAACAAAACCTACACTATTATCCTGGGCATCCCCGGTTATGGTAAATATTACATCCAACAGACCGAAGAGGACATTCAGAAGAAACTGGCCACCAAAAAATTCGACTACAACTACACCGATGAGACCAAGACCATCTCCGGATACAACTGCAAGAAGGTTGTCGTGACCGTCACCGACCTCGAAACTGACGAAGAGGATAGTGAAACGCTCTGGGTGACCACTGAGCTGGGTCTCGGCGACGACATCAACTTCTTCGAATATCCTGGGTTGAAAGGCTATTCGCTCCGCGCAGAGTCCAAGCAAGAGATTAACGGAGAGAACGTCACGATCATCCAAACGGCCACCAAGATTGTCCCCGACAAAAAAGTGAAAGCCACGCAGTTCCTCCTGCCCTCCGATGCAAAATCCTTCGACGAGGCTCCCGATGAATTGAAGCAGATGCTCGGTGGCGTTGGTTCTGACGATGAAGAATAACGATATGGCAGACAATTATTTAGAAAATAAGTTTGACGAATTTCGTCAACGGAAGAGTGCCCCGACAACCAAGTCCGGGCACTCTTTGGATTCATTGCTGAAGAAGAACCGCAGCTACCGAGGCTACGACAATTCATGGAAAGTGCCTGTGAGCGTGTTGGAGAAAATGGTCGAGGTGACGCAATGGGTTCCGACCGGAAAAAACCAACAGGCCTTCCGTTTCAAGTTCGTGACAGAGGAGAGCGAGGTCCGCACCGTGACCGAGAACGTGAAGATGGGCGCGCTACTGCCGGAGCTCCACCTGCCGATGCCCGGCACCGAACCTCCCGCCTACATCATCGTCTGCACCACCGTTCCCGAATGCAAACGGGTGCAGGTTGACGCGGGTATCGCTGTCCAAAGCATGCTGCTGAAGGCGGTGGAGATGGGTTACAACGGACTGATTATCGCGGCGTTCAATGCCAAAAAGCTTACGGAGGCGTTCGCACTCCCCTACCCGCCCGTGCTCGTACTCGCCGTTGGCAAAGGCGCGGAGAAAATCGAAATGACGGAAATCTCCGCCGACGAAAGCCACAACTACTATCGTGACGAGAACGGCACGCATTTCGTACCGAAGGTGCGATGGCAGGAATTAGTGATCAGTGATTAGTAACTAATTGACATTCTCCAAGTTGTGGAGAACAATATCTATGCGGATGTCGTACGCCTCGCGGGTGGCGTAGCCTACATGGGGCACGAGCACGCAGTTGGGCGAAGACAATAACGGATGAGTCTCCGGCAATGGGGGCTCTTTTTCGTATACGTCGATGCCAGCGCCGGCGATACGACCTTCGCGCAAGCTCTCGGCCAGCGCGTCCATATCGACAACATTGCCCCGCGCCGTGTTGATGAGAACGGCCGTGGACTTGCATAATGCCAACATTTCCTTGCTAACCAGATGCTTGGTCTCCGCCGTCAGGGGCACATGCAGCGAGACGATGTCGCTGGTGCGCATCAGTTCATCCAAGGGCACATACGTGATCCCCATCGCCGTCACTTCCGGTTTCTGCGTCCGGCTCCAGGCAATGACTTTGCAACCGAAAGCCTGGAAAAGCTGCGCTGTGCGGATGCCGATGGCGCCGGTGCCGACAATGCCGACCGTCTTGCCATGCAACTCCCGACCAAGGAATGCACCGCGCACCCCGCCCTGACGGATACTCCCGTCGAGGAAGGTAATCTTCCGAAATACGTCAATAGCCAATCCGACAGCGAGTTCCGCGACCGCTTGCGTGGCATAGCCGGAAGCATTCTTCACCTTGATGCCGTGTTCTTGACAATAGGCCATGTCAATGTGGTCGAGGCCGGTGAACGCCACGTCCAAAAAGCGGAGTTTCGGGCACTGCGACAACACCTCCGCCGACAGCGGGATATTGGAGATGATGACCGCCTCGGCCTCCTTCATGCGCTCCACCAACGTGGCAGGATCCTCTTTCCTATCCGGATACCAGACAAACTCGTGACCTTTTGCGGCCAATTCTTTTTTGATGACCTCCGCACGCTCGGCGGAAATGCCTATGGGTTCTACGGTTACGATTTTCATATTATCTCGTTATTTGAGTTTATGCCCCAAGGTTCACTTCGTTCACCATGGGTTAACATATCTTGCCCTTACAGGGCTGCTTAAGGAAGCGTATTATCTGTTAATTTTCGAATCCATTCCCTAATCACCAACTACCGTTGCCGTTTCCACTTGGAGCACGTCATTTTTGAGGGGATCGAGCAAGAAAGCCACCACGGAGCAGTTTTCGGGGTTCCAGTCGTAGTTGGCCATTCCAATGGACACAGCGTATGTTGCCGTTTCGCCGGATAACCAATCCAACTTGCCGTCAGCGAGGGCGAGTCCGAACGGGTCGGTCAGAGCGGCACGCAGCACGTGGTTGTGGACGTAGTCATCGATGTCCTCACTGCCGTCTTTTTGCGGCTTCACGATGCCGTCTTCCAACACAAAAATCACAATGCGCAGCGGATTTGTATAATCCTGCAACATCGTAACCTTCACGTTGGCCTTAAGGGTCATTGAGGCGTCATCATACTGGTTGATGATTTGCACGGCAGCGGGCACTTGCGAACGGTCGATGTCGCGAATCACATTGGCCCATTGGTCACGCATCCAACCTCCGGTTTTGTCGTTGCGGTTCATAATGGCCGCCGGGATGGCATCGATGACGTAATCGTCGCCGATCTCATTGCCGGCCTCGGTGCGGAAGTCGTAGCTGAACTTGCTGCCCGACGGCTTGGCCAACGACCCGTAATGGATACCGACGGTCACAAGCGTGTCGCCGTACTGCTGGTGCAGGTTGTCCAGTATCTGGTGGCCCTGCGGACAGTTGGTGCAACGATGGCCCGTGAACTCCTCCACAAGCATCTTGCGGTAAACCGTAGCGGGATCTATGTCCGGGAATGTAACCGTAACCTCCTCTTGGTTCACGATTTCATAGTAATTGCCCTCAATCTTGTCGCAAGCCGCCAAAAGGCAGCAGGCGAACACCAGGGTACAAACGACGGTTGTTATTTTCTTCATATTTATCATATATTCTTGAAAAAAAGTTGGCAAAAATACATTTTTTTCTGTAGCGTTGGGTCTTGACTTTGACCTTAGATCTTAAGGTGTCATTATCATCTCCGACATCATCTTGTACAGATCGCGCAATCGTTCGTCCTTAAAGCCCGCGATGTGAGCCTCCATCACGTTGAAGTCGCGGCGGGCGGCCGGGCCTGTCTGCGCTTCGGCGGGGGGCATCTTCGAGACTTTCTCCACCGTCTGTCGCAGCAACGGAAGTAGCATTTCAAACGGCAACCCCTTTTCTTCCAGCAACTTGTAGGCAATATGATACATCGCGTTGCTGAAGTTGCAGGCGAAGACCGCGGCCAAATGCATCTGTGCCCGCTGAGCTTCGGAAACTTCGTAGCAGAGCGGGGATAGCTCGCGGGCGAGAGACCACATCTGCTCGCAGGAGCTTCCGCTTCCAAGCGGAAGCGTTGTTCCGACGCTCGGAGGCGTCGGCCCCTGGTACTCCAAGCACAACGGCACCTCCATCCCTCTCATATCCTGCGACTTCGTAAAGGTCTGCAACGGGTAAATCACCCCGTAGCTGTCGGCATAAGCCTTCAGACACTGGCAGGAAAACGTGCCGGAAGTCAGGTACGCCGCCGGCAACCGGAACGGGAGCTGCGGCAGGACAGTCTCGTAGGCATTATCCACCAAGGCGAAGATAAAAATCTGATTGTCAGGGTTTAGCGCCTTTATATCGTCAATCGCTTCCGCACCGGACAACACCGCCAACTGACGGGCATTCTCCAACTTACGGCTGTAGACCTGCGTGACGGGAAAGCGCGACGAACCTTGCAGACGCTGTGCCATCCAGGTGGCCACATTTCCAGAACCGACCAGTGTAATCATCAGACTCCAAAAGTACTTCCGCCCACGAACTCGCGCAGGATAGACGTTCCCGGCAGCGTATTGACGTGGATGGTTTTGAAAAACGAGAGCAATTTGATCAGACGCTGTGCCTCCGCATACTCAGGAACCGTCTCCGGCACACCGTACAGAATGGGCATGGCGTAGGGTTTGAGCACAGACAACTCGAAAACGAGCGAGGTGTTAATCATCACATCCGCATTTTCCTGATAGGGGAAGATGTTTTGTTCTTCACCGCGCCGTACGCTCGGCCAACGGCGTATCGTCTCCACCGCCGAGTAGCCACGGTAGTTATAGTCACGCACAATCCTGCGTATCAGGCGGTTGTCGGAAGTCGGAATCGGATTCTGGCGGTCTAAGGAGAGGGATGTCAACGCGGAAACGAAAATCTTATATTTCACGTTGTCAGGCACTTGCTCGGTAAGTTCGGGATTCAGGCAGTGGATGCCCTCGATGACGAGGATGGAATTCTTGCGCATCTTGAGGGTTTTCCCGTTCCAGACTTTCTTGCCTTGGGTGAAGTCGAACGTCGGAATCTCGACCTCCTCGCCCGCCAGCAGCCTGCTAAGCGTACGGTTGAAAAGGGGCAGGTCAATGGCATGGAGGGCCTCGAAATCGAACTCGCCGTTCTCGTCACGAGGGGTTTCGTCGCGTTCCACGAAGAAATCGTCCACGGAAATCGGCACCGGGTGATAGCCCAACACGGCCAACTGCACAGACAAACGGCGGCAGCTGGTGGTTTTTCCCGAACTGGACGGACCGCTGATGAGCACCATCTTCACATTCGGGTTCTGATGAATGGTGTCGGCCACGCGCGCCAGATGCTTTTCCTGGTAGGATTCCGCCACCAAAACCCCATATCGCATCTGCTGGCTGTCGCTGTATTTGTTCAGATCAAACACGTATGGCACGCCCATCGAGGCCACCCATTGCTTATCCATCTTGTAGACAGAGAACAACTTGGGAAGGCTGCGTGTTTTCGCCATGGTCTTGATGTTCTTTTTGGAAGGCAGCTTCAAAAGCAGTCCTTCCTCGTATTTTTCCAGCCCGAAAGTGGTCAAATAGCCGGTGGAAGGCACCAAAAAACCATAATAATAATTAACACTGTCGTCCAAATGATAGACTGACGTGTAGATACGGTCGCGATCCTTGAAGAACTCGTATTTGTCCTCCAATCCGTAGTCCTGAAATTCCTTGATGGCATCGGCCGTCAGCATTTCCCGGCGGATGAACGGGAAATTGCGGCTCACGGTGTCCTTCATGTGAAGATAAAGCTTCGTCACCAAGGCATCCGTGATTGGCCCGTCAAGGTTCTCCAGCGTGCAATAGCGACCGCCTGATATGGAATGCTTGATGTGGAGTTTCACCTTCGCGGGCAGGAGTTTATCCACCGAATGGAATAGCAGGAAGAAGAGCGACCGCATGTAGCCGTTTCGCCCGTATGAGCTGTAGTAGTTGAAGAAGTCCACCTGTGCGGGCTTGGTGATGCGGAACGACATGTCGCGCACCTTGTTGTTCACCAAAGCTCCAAGGAAAGGGAGTTCCTTGTCCTGCTTCACGCCGGTGAGGCTCACTAAATCCTGCAATGTGACACCGCATGGCACTTCCACCTGCGTGTCATTATTTTTGCAATATACGGGTACCGTATTTCGAACGTCAATCACTAATTTTTTCATGGGGGCAAAAATACAAAAAAAACGCTAAAATTTTCTATCTTTGCCGCTTCAAATCCAATACCTTATGAAGAATAGTATCGAACACCTTGACGACCTTTTCCCGGAATCCTTCAGCGAGGCGCAAAAAGCCAAAGCTAAAACACTGTTTTACAAACAATTGTCGCTATTTGCACACGAACATTACCGCGGCAAGATGGGGACTCTTCCCAAAGTGCCTATCGAGAGTTTGAACTGGTTCAACGCATGGTACACGCCGGGCGTCTCGGCCATTTCCACCACTATCCGCGACGACAACGACCGTTCGTTCCAGCTCAGCAACCGCTCGAACATGGTGGCCGTGGTCAGCGACAGCACCCGCGTTTTGGGCGACGGCGACTGCACGCCCCCGGGCGGGCTCGGCGTGATGGAGGGCAAAGCGCTCATCATGAAATATCTGGGCGGCATTGACGCCTCCGCACTCTGCATCGACAGCCGCGACGAAAACGGCGAGCACCAGCCCGACAAAATCATTGACTTCGTGAAGATGGTGCAGCCCAGCTTCGGGGCAGTCAACCTCGAAGACATCTCCCAACCCAACTGCTTCCGCGTGCTCGACGTGCTGCGCGAGGAATGCGACATTCCCGTCTGGCATGACGACGCGCAAGGCACCGCCTGCGTGACGCTCGCCGGCGTGCTGAACGCCCTCAAAATCGTGGGCAAACGGCTTGAGGATGTGAAGATTGTGCTCTACGGATCGGGCGCGGCCAACTGCAGTATCGCCCGCCTGATGATGGAGGACGGCGCGAAGCCCGAGAACATCATCCTTTTCGACAGCAAGAGCGCGCTGCACCGCAACCGCGAACGCTACGCCAACGACCCGCGCTACTACCCGCAGTGGAAGCTCTGCCAAATCACCAATCCACAGTGCATTGAGACCGAAGAAGAGGCCTTCAAGGACGCGGATGTCTTGGTGGCGCTCTCCAAGCCCGGTCCTGACACCATCAAGCCGGAGTGGATCTCGCTGATGGCGGAGAAGGCCATCGTGTTCGTCTGCGCCAACCCCGTGCCGGAGATTTACCCGCACGCCGCCAAGGCCGCCGGCGCCTACATCGTCGCCACCGGTCGCGGCGACTTCCCCAACCAGGTCAACAACTCCGTCTGCTTCCCCTCCATCCTGAAGGGGACGCTGCTGGTCGCGGCCCGCAAGATCACCGACGAGATGGCCGTCTGCGCCGCGCACGCAATCGCAGATTTCGCTGAGCGTCAAGGTATTACACCAGACCACATCATGCCCACCATGATGGACAGCGACCTCTTCCCCGAAGTGGCCGCCGCTGTGGGCGAATGCGCCGTCAAGGCCGGCCTCGCCCGCAATCCGCTCACCCGCAATGAAATCTACAAACTCGCCAAACACGACATCGACGAAACCCACCGCGTCATGGATCTGCTTGTCGGACAGGGTTTTATCGAACAGTTCCCCGAGGCGGAAATCAAGAGGATCTTCGAGGAGGTTGTGAGAGCAGTTAATAGTTAGTAGTTAGCAGTTGACGAGGCCCTCCCCTATAAAAGAAGCTTCCTTGAGCAGCCTCGAAGAGGCAAAACGCGCGGTAGCGCAATTAACCCCACATAAGGCGACAGCCGCAATGTGGGGTCCTTGAGCAGCCTCGAAGAGGCAAAACGCGCGGTAGCGCAATTAACCCCCACATAAGGCGACAGCCGCAATGTGGGGTCCTTGAGCAGCCTCGAAGAGACAAAACGCGCGGTAGCGCAATTAACCCCACATAAGGCGACAGCCGCAATGTGGGGTCCTTGAGCAGCCTCGAAGAGGCAAAACGCGCGGTAGCGCAATTAACCCCACATAAGGCGACAGCCGCAATGTGAGGTCCTTGAGCAGCCTCGAAGAGGCAAAACGCGCGATAGCGCAATTAACCCCACATAAGGCGACAGCCGCAATGTGAGGTCCTTGAGCAGCCTCGAAGAGGCAAAACGCGCGGTAGCGCAATTAACCCCACATAAGGCGACAGCCGCAATGTGGGGTCCTTGAGCAGCCTCGAAGAGGCAAAACGCGCGGTAGCGCAAACAACAACGAATCATCGTATGTCAACCCAGGGTGAAGCCTCGCTGATCCCTGGGATATCACAAACCACCTATATGTTCCAGAAGAATATCCAACCCTTCCAACAATTAGGCCGAAATCTCGCCGATCCGCAGTGGGTTGGCGAGGTGTTCAACGAAGTCATCGAACAGCAGTACCGCGAGAACAGCTGGTTCACGCCAGTGTTTTGCCGCCATGCGCTCAACGCCATCGGACAGATGCTCGCACCCGACGCTTTGGACGCGTTCCATGCACGGTATCAGGACATCGCACCCGCCGAGGACCCTCACCACACCGTGGCCGTCATCTCCGCCGGCAATATCCCCGTCGCCGCCTTCCACGACTTCTTCTGCGTGCTTGCTTCCGGCAACCACTACCAAGGCAAGCTTTCCGAGCACGACCGCCGGCTGTTGCCCGTACTGGCCGACGAGCTCATCCGCATCGAACCTGACTTTTCGGAACGCATCTCCTTTGTGGAAAGAGTTGAAAGCTTCAATGCTATAATCACCACTGGTAGTGATAATTCCGCTCGTTATTTCGAGTATTACTTCAAGAACTATCCACACATTCTGCGCAAGAACCGTAACAGCGTGGCCGTGCTCACTGGCGAAGAAACCGACGACGAGCTTCGCGCCCTTGCCAACGACATTTACCTCTACTTCGGGCTCGGCTGCCGTTCCATCTCGAAGTTGTTCGTCCCGAAGGGTTACGATTTCGTGCCGTTTTTGCAAATTTTAACACAGGAGAGCCAGCCCATCGCGCTGCACCACCAGTTCAACAACAACCTCGAATACCAGAAGGCCATCCACCTGATGAACCAGATTTTCTATATGGATGCCGGAACATTCATTCTTGTTGAGAATCAGCAGTATGCGTCGCCCATCGGGATGATATACTACGAATATTACGATGACATCCACTTGGTGAACCGCCGTCTGACGGAGGACGCGGACCAGCTGCAATACATCGCCAGCCGCGACCCGCGTATTGCCCGCGCCGAACCTTTCGGCCACGCCCAATCCCCCACCCTCACCGACTACCCAGACGGCGTGGACACCTTTCAATGGCTCGTTTCAATGAACAATGTACAATGAACAATGTACAAGGCATTCAATTCCCCAATCACAATTCACTGGTCACTGATCACTAGTCACTGATCACAATTCACTGGTCACACAAAAATGAAAAAGCGCATTCTCATCCCCCTGTTCATCTTGGTCGGATTGTCGGCTATCCCGTTGATTATAGGTATCTTATACCTATACACGGAGGCCGAGAAGGTGCAGCGCAGCATCTTCGTAAACGAGGTGCTGACGGCGGGCAACGAGGCGATAAACCGTATCGATGCCGTCATCAAAAACGACACTAACGCCCTGCTTGAGGCGGATTCGGACGAAATCGCGAATCAGGACATTGACATGGACGAGGTGGTGTCGGTGCAGCAGACACGCATGTTCCTGATCGACTCGGTCAACAACCAGCCTATCGGTGTCATCCGATCCACCATCTACTTTCAAGAGAACAATTCGCGGGTCATCGCCAACGACACCGAATACTTCACCGCAGCCTACCGGCGACTCTTTCCGCAATACAATGACCCGAGCGACCCGAAGAACGTGCAGAATGACATCACGAACGTATTCAATATCAAGGACATAAGCCTTATCCAGATAGACAGTGCGACGCTCAAACTGCTGACAGCGGACAAGTTGTACGAGATCATCAAAGAAGCGTTAAAAAATGAAAATATCGAGGACCGTTTCGATTTCGCGCTTTACAATGCCTTCACGGCGCAGTTCGTGGTAGAGCCCCAAAGTGCCACTCCCGAGGAGGTGCTCAACAGCGAGTTCGTCTTCCTGCTGAAATACAACGAGAAAGTGAGTTCGCCGCACTACCTGGTCATCTACTTTCCCACCGTGCGCGGCATCGTCTTCAAGCGCATGAGCAACGTCGTCGCCATGATCCTTATCTTCTTCGTGATCACCTTCACTGTTGCGTTCGTCGCACTCTACTCGCTCTACCGGCAGAAGAAAACACAGGACGTGACCAACGACTTCATCAACAACGTCACGCACGAGTTCAAGACCCCCATCGCGACCATTTCGCTCGCCTGCGAGGTACTTGCCGACCCTACTATGCTGGAGGACAAGGACATACGGACTTCTTACGTGGAAATCATCAACGATGAGAACAACCGCCTCAAGGACATGGTCACCTCTGTGTTGGAGACGGCGCAACTCCGCAAGGGGCAAATCAAGATGAACGTGGAACTCATTGACATGCACGATCTTATACAGAAAGTCACGGACAGTTTCGCCTTGCTGGTCAACTCCTCGAACGGCACGCTGAGTGTCGCGCTGAACGCCGACCGGTACCATGTCTTCGGCGACCGCACGCACCTCACCAACACGCTCACCAATCTTATCGAGAACGGCATCAAATACTCCACCGAGAGTCCAGAAATCCTCGTGAACACGCTTTCAAACGAGAAGCACTTCATCGTGTCGGTGTCGGACAAGGGCGTCGGCATCCCACAGACGGCTCTCGGGAAGATTTTCGACAACTTCTACCGCGTGCCGCACGGTAACATCCACAATGTCAAGGGATATGGTCTCGGTCTGGGCTACGTGAAGAAGATTGTGCAGCTCCACCGAGGCCGTATCGAGGTGCAGAGCGCGGAGGGCAAGGGCAGCACGTTCACGATATATTTGCCGATAAAGGCGGAGAAGTGAGGGGCCGACCGTCACCGACTCCTGCAACCAGAGTTTAACCCTTGACTAATATCGTCGCTTGGATGAAGTTTCTAACGACTGGATAATTCCCAGAAGACACCAACTGCGAGGCGCAGTTGGCTCCTATACGGCATCCCTTTAAAACGAAGTAGAGACGCGCCATGGCACGTCTCTACTTTTTTTTATACAGACATTTGTCTCTTATTTTCCGGCCTTGATGGCGGCTTGCGCGGCGGCCAAACGGGCCACGGGCACGCGGAACGGGGAACAAGACACATAGTTCATGCCGGCCTTGTAGAAGAACTCGGCAGCCGTCGGGTCGCCGCCGTGCTCACCGCAGACACCGCACTTGAGGTTCTCACGGGTGGAACGGCCACGTTTGATACCGATCTGCACCAGCTCGCCCACACACTCGCTGTCGAAGGAGTTGAACGGGTCGGCGGGGATGATCTTGTCTTCCACGTAGGTCTTGACAATAGCGTTCACGTCATCGCGGGAGAATCCGAAGGTCATCTGGGTCAAGTCGTTGGTGCCGAAGCTGAAGAATTCGGCAACCTCGGCGATCTGGTTGGCGACCAAAGCGGCGCGCGGAATTTCGATCATGGTGCCGAACTTGTACTCGAACGTGATGCCATAGGCTTTCTCGACCTCTTCTTTCACCTCCGTGGCGATGGCTTTCTGGTGACGCAGCTCAGCGGCATTGATGGTCAACGGGACCATGATTTCGAGCATCGGGTGCAGGCCTTCCTTCATCAACTCAACGGTGGCACTGAACAGGGCTCGGAACTGCACGCGGGTGATTTCGGGATAGATGATGCCGAGACGCACGCCGCGAAGACCCATCATCGGGTTGACTTCGTGAAGGGACTCCACGCGTTTCTTCACAGCCTCGTAGCTGATGCCGAGGCGTTGGGCAGCCTCTTTCATCTTGGCCTCGCCTTGAGGTGCGAACTCATGCAACGGGGGATCCATCAGGCGGAAGGTCAGCGGTTTGCCGTCCATCACTTTCAAGGTTCCCTTGGCAGCCTCTTTGATGTAGGGTTCCAGCTCGTCAAGGGCGGCAATGCGCTCCTCGCGGGTGTCGGAAAGAATCATGTTACGCAGTTTTTCCAACGGTTTCTCGCTGTTCTCGCCATAGAACATGTGCTCGATGCGGAACAGGCCGATGCCCTCGGCGCCGAAGTCAATGGCAGTCTGTGCGTCAGCAGGGTTGTCGGCGTTGGTGCGGACACCCATCTTGCGATATTTGTCAACCAGCTTCATGAACTCTTGGAAAAGAGGATTTTCCGTAGCGTCAATCATCTTGACCTCTTCGGCATAGACCCAGCCCTTGGAGCCGTTGAGGCTCAGGACATCGCCCTCCTTGAACGTTCTGCCGTCGATGGTGGCGGTGCGAGCCTTCATGTCGATTTTCAAGGCGTCGCAACCCACGATGCAGCACTTACCCCAGCCGCGGGCCACGAGGGCTGCGTGGGAAGTCATGCCGCCGCGAGCGGTCAGGATACCGGTGGCAGCGCGCATACCCTCGACATCTTCGGGATTGGTCTCTTCACGGACAAGGATATTCTTGATTTTCTGAGCTGTATAGGCTTTGGAAGTCTCACTGTCGAAAGCGATGACACCGACGGCACCGCCAGGGCCTGCGGGCAGACCTTTCGCGATGACCGTGTGCTTCTTCTCGTCAGCGGCGTCAAGGATCGGGTGCAGAAGCTCGTCGAGCTGGGCGGGAGCCACGCGGAGCACCACTTCCTTCTCGTCGATGAGGCCTTCGTGCAGCATATCAAGCGCCATCGTCATGGCGGCCACACCGGTGCGCTTGCCGACACGGCACTGCAACATGTAGAGTTTACCCTCTTGGATGGTGAACTCGATGTCAAGCATATCGTGATAGTTCTTCTCCAGGATGTTGCGGATGTCGCAGAGTTCCTTGTAAGTCTCGGGCATCAGCTCCTGCATGGACTGCATGTGCTTGTTCTGCTCGTTCTTGGTTTCGTCGTTCAACGGGTTCGGGGTGCGGATACCGGCCACGACGTCCTCGCCCTGGGCGTTGATCAGCCACTCACCGTAGAACTGGTTGTCGCCGGTGGCGGGGTTACGGGTGAAGGCAACGCCGGTGGCGGAGTTGTCGCCCATGTTGCCGAACACCATAGCCTGCACATTGACGGCGGTACCCCAATCATCGGGAATGCCTTCGATGCGGCGGTAGGCGATGGCCTTCTTGCCGTTCCAGCTCTTGAACACGGCCTTGATGCCGCCTTCCATCTGGGCGCGGGCGTCATCGGGGAATTCGGTGCCGAGCACCTCTTTCACCTTGGCTTTGAAATTCTCGGCCAGAATCTTGAGCTCGTCAGCCGTGATCTCGGTGTCGCTCTTGTAACCCTTGGCGGCCTTGAATGCGTCAAGCATGTCGTCCAGCTGTTTGCGGATGCCCTTGCCGTCAGCGGGCTCGATGCCTTCGGATTTCTCCATCACTACATCGGCATACATCATGATCAGACGACGGTAGGAGTCATACACGAAACGCGGGTTGTTGGTCTTCTTGATGAGTCCGGGGATGGTTTTGGAGCTCAGACCGATATTGAGGACGGTGTCCATCATTCCGGGCATGGAGCTGCGGGCGCCGGAACGGCAGGAGACGAGCAGCGGGTTCTCCGCGTCGTCGTATTTGAGACCCATGATGGCCTCCACATTCTTCATACCGGCCCAGACCTCGTCCATGAGGCCTGCGGGAAGCTGGCAGTCGTTGGCGTAGTACGCCGTGCAGCACTCGGTGGTGATGGTCAGACCCGCCGGAACGGGGAGACCCAGCAAGCACATTTCAGCCAAGTTGGCGCCTTTACCGCCCAACAGATTTTTCATGTCAGCCTTACCTTCGGCCTTTTTTCCGCCGAACGTATAGACATACTTCACATCATTCTTTGTCATTTTCAAATAGTTTTGAACAAAAATTATATCTCTAAAATCGGCCGCGAAAATACAAAAAAAGCAGGTACGATTCCTGCCTTCCCCGAAAAAAAAATCAACGACAATATCCATTTAAAAAGCTCGACTATGACAAAAAAATGTATTTTTGCGGCTCATTTTATGAATAATGTCTATTTGAGACAGTGTGCCTATGGCGAAACGACTACACTATCCGCTGTTAATCAACCTGTTGCTGCTTATTGCAGGCGGCATACAGACCGTCCGACTCCGACTGGCGTCACGCCGTCCCAAGTTGGCATCGGAAAACACACTGCGTAAAATCTTGAATATCAGCAAAAACTCTGTCTACGGCAGGGAGCATCACTTCCGTCAGATACTGGCCGCACCCAACAGCGACGAGCTCTTCGCCCTGTTCCAGCACCTGGTGCCCGCCAACGACTTCGAGGCCCTCCGCCCGTACGTGGAACGGCACAAGAACGGCGAGCGAAACGTGCTGTTCCCAGGCCGTCCTATGATGTATGCCACGACCTCCGGTACCACTTCGAAGCCCAAATGGGTGCCCATGACCCACAAATACCTGAAAGACGTGTACGGCAAAATGTCGCACGTCTGGATCTGGAACTTCATCAAGCACAAGAAGTTGGCGCTTGCCGGGCATATCTTCCCCATTGTGGGCAAAGAGTGCGAAGGCTACGCACCCGACGGCACCCTCTACGGTTCGGTGAGCGGCGTGCTGGTGCGTGACATCCCCCGCATCATCAAACGGCGCTACACGGCCCCCGCCAGTGTCATGTCCATCGACGACTACACCGCCCGCAACTACACCCTCATGCGGTTGGCCATCCAGTACTGGGATGTCACTTTATGGGCTACCGCCAACCCCTCAACCATCCTCGAGCTGCAACGCTCCGTGGACGAGCATTTGGACGAGATGATTGACGACATCGAAAAAGGCACGTTGAGCGACCGGTTCGACATCGCGCCGGAAATCCGCAAGGAACTGTGCAACTACATGCGCCCCAACCCGAAGCGGGCCAACGAGCTGCGCAAGCTCCGCGACGAGAACAACGGGCGCGTCCTCCCGAAAGACTATTGGCCCTGTCTTCAGATCCTCAGCACCTGGAAATGCGGCAACACCAAAGTCTATATGGAAAAATATCTCGACCATTTCAACTTCGAACAGACTTTCTATCAAGAACTTGGATATATCGCCACCGAATGTCGCTTCGGATTTGCCTTAGACGACACGATTGAATCGGTGATGTTCCCCCACCTGCACTACTACGAGTTTGTGGCCGAGGAGGAGTTGGACGCCCCCATCAAGCACTTCCTGCAAATCGACCAGCTGGAACAAGGCAAGCGATACTGCGCCTACGTGACCACCTACGCGGGGCTCTTCCGCTACAACATGAACGACCTGATCGAGGTGGGCGGAAAATTCGAGAACACGCCGACCATCCACATGGTGAGCAAGGTGAACGGCATCGTGTCGCTCACCGGCGAGAAACTGTACGAGCCGCAATTCATCGACGCGGTGCGGCAGGCCGAAGAGAAAACCGGCCAAAAGACGAAGTTCTTCGTGGGCTTTGCCGACGTGGAAGAGTCGGTTTATCACTTCTATTTCGAATTCGAGGATCCGGAAACGACCCAAGCGGCCGCTGAGGATTTCGGCAAGGTGGTCGACGAACTGCTTTGCGAAATCAACATCGAATATGCATCCAAGCGGGCCAGCTTCCGGTTACATGCCCCCGTGACGCACCGCCTTATCGACAACGCTTACGCCCGATTCAAGGCGGCCTGCCTTGACGAAGGCATGCGAGACGGCCAGTTCAAGTTCAACCAGCTGATGCAGGACGAAAGTCGCCGCCGCAAGTTCCAAGTGCTGATTGTCGGCGACATCCTGTCAGAAGCGGAGAAGTACGTGATGGTGCGCCGCGCCGACCGTGTGGACCGCCAGCGTGAACGCCTGCAGCGCATGGAAGAGCGCCGTCTCGCCCGCCTCCAACGCCGCGCCCAACACAAACATGCAAAATAGGAGACAACGAAAGGGGAGCCCGAGCGGACTCCCCTTTATTCCACATTTTTAATTATGCTTGTCGCTTTCGATTAGTACATTCCGCCCATTCCGGGGTTCATGCCGCCGGCAGGCATCGCGGGCGTTTCCTCCTTGATTTCGGCGAGCACGCACTCGGTGGTCAGCAGCATTCCGGCGATGGAAGCGGCGTTTTCGAGAGCCACGCGGGAGACCTTCGTCGGGTCGATGACACCAGCCTCGACCAAGTGCTGGTACTCGTCGGTGCGGGCGTTGTAGCCGTAGTCGCCTTTGCCCTTGGCCACGGCGTTCACAATCACGGAACCTTCCTTGCCGGCGTTGGCGGCAATCTGACGCAACGGCTCTTCCAGAGCGCGGCGCACGATGTCGATACCGATCTGCTGGTCCTCGTTCTCGCCCTTCAGGCCCTTCATGCCAGCGATGCTGCGGATGTAAGCGACACCGCCGCCGGGGATGATGCCCTCTTCGATAGCAGCGCGCGTTGCGTGCAATGCGTCGTCGAAACGATCTTTCTTCTCCTTCATCTCCACTTCGGAAGCGGCACCCACGTAGATGACTGCCACACCACCTGCCATTTTGGCAAGACGCTCCTGCAGTTTCTCGCGGTCGTAGTCGGAAGTGGTCTTCTCGATCTGAGACTTGATCATGGCAATGCGGGCATTGATAGCCTTCTTGTCGCCCTTGCCGCTGACGATGGTGGTGTTCTCCTTATCCACGGTGATCTTTTCCGCAGTGCCGAGCATCTCGAGGGTGGCGTCTTCCAATTTGTAGCCCTTCTCCTCGGAAATCACGGTGCCGCCGGTCAGGATGGCGATGTCCTCCAACATCTCTTTTCTTCTGTCGCCGAAGCCAGGGGCCTTGACGGCCACGATCTTCAGACCGCCGCGCAGACGGTTGACGACCAACGTGGCAAGAGCCTCGCTGTCAACGTCTTCGGAGATAATCAGCATCGGACGGCCGGTTTGGACGACCTTCTCCAGAATCGGGAGGAACTCCTTCATGTTGCTGATTTTCTTGTCGTAGATGAGGATGTACGGCGTGTCATAGACGGCCTCCATCTTCTCGGTGTCGGTCACGAAGTAAGGAGAAATGTAACCTCTGTCGAACTGCATGCCCTCGACGACCTTCACGTAGGTGTCGGTGCCCTTGGCCTCTTCGATGGTGATAACACCCTCTTTCTTCACTTTCTGCATAGCCTCGGCAATCACTTTACCTACTGCAGAATCGTTGTTAGCGGAAATAGTAGCGACCTGCTCGATTTTCTCGTGGCTGTCGTTGATTTCCACAGACTGGGCTTTGAGGTTCTCGACGACCGTGGCCACGGCCTTGTCGATGCCGCGTTTGAGGTCCATCGGGTTGGCGCCGGCGGTCACGTTCTTGAGGCCTGTGTTGAAGATGGCCTGCGCGAGCACGGTGGCGGTGGTGGTACCGTCGCCGGCCTGGTCGTTGGTCTTGGAGGCAACCTCCTTCACCATCTGCGCACCCATGTTCTCGATGGGCTCCTGCAGCTCGATTTCCTTGGCGACCGTCACACCGTCCTTGGTGATTTGCGGCGCACCGAATTTCTTGTCGATGATGACGTTGCGGCCTTTCGGTCCCAGTGTCACTTTCACGGCGTTGGCCAATGCGTCAACACCTTTCTTCAGACCCTCGCGGGCTTCCCAGTTATATTTAATGTCTTTTGCCATATTTTTGGGGTTTAATGTTTAAGGTTTAGGGTTTAATGTGTTTATAGTCGGCGAATCAGGAACTGCTAACTATTTGCAAATCGCGTAAATGTCGCTCTCTTTCATGATAAGGTAAGTCTCACCGTCGAGTTGGATCTCGGTGCCGGAGTACTTGCCGTAGAGCACGGTGTCCTTCACCTTGACGGTCATGGGTTCGTCCTTCTTGCCGGGTCCAACGGCGATGACGGTGCCCTGTTGGGGTTTCTCCTTGGCGGTGTCGGGGATGATGATGCCGCCGGCGGTCTTCTGTTCAGCTTCTGCAGGTTTCACAAGAACTCTGTCTGCTAAAGGTTTGATGTTTTTCATACTGTTTTTATTTTAAGTTTGAATTATCGTCATTTCATTGACGGCGGAATACTTAGCAAATTCTGTGCCAAGTTTTTCAAAGTGAAATTTGGCACGTCGTGGCGCGAGACGGAGGGTATTGATCCGACGTGCAAGGGCGTGGGCTGTGACAAAATGGCAGACCGTCTCTTGGATGGGAAAGACAGCGTGATCGGAAGCTTTTCATCCACACGCAAAAAAAGAAGCCCGGAATAGCGGGCTTCTTAAAAAAACCGCGCTCTTCCG